>ERZ808028.371-NODE-371-length-40062-cov-15.250369_pt1 | contig 40062 bp, 18 predicted proteins | sample MGYA00380184_ERZ808028 | MGnify/ENA primary metagenome ERZ808028 (study PRJEB31490, sample SAMN06133397) | mouse gut metagenome | isolation source: J8_1 | host: mice | place: China: Chengdu | collected 2015-05 ...
TGTCTTTTGGAACGACTAATTCATATATTTCCATGTAGGGACTTAATACTAACTTCTGTTGTTGCTCAACCATAATATCACCGCCTGTATTTAATAATTACATTATATCAAATATAGGCGGTGATATCTACTTTTTCAGCGGCCTCGTTATTCCCATGAGGGGCTTTTTGTGTGGTTCGTTCTTTGTTACATTCTTTTGATTTCAGTCCTAATTGGTATTTGTCTCATCTACCTCTTTTACAGATACTGTAAATGGGTTTGCTTCACTTGCAGAACTGTTATTTAGAACTTTGATTCGAATACTTTCCCCTCTCTTCAAGTCGAAGACTCTTTCGTTATAGAAATAAGAGAAAATAGTATTATTCTTTTCTGCATAATATCCGCTGATGGACGTTCCTGTGATGTTGATTGCATATTTGCCATCTGCTTCCGCTTCATACTGGTAATATTTCGTTTCATACCGTTGTGTAAATGTTTCCTCTCCTCCAGTTATAGGAGAAAACTCTATCATTTCAGCATTTACTTCAACTGTCTGTTTACTATAACTTTTTACCCGCAGCCAAAGTGCATCGCCTGTTGCCAAATATGCCTCGCCTCTTCCGCCATTCGCATTATTATAGTACTTATTATTCAGCGCGTAATTCACAGTGCCACTATAAGGATTTTCTGAAACAGCATACCAACCAGCACTTGATGCCGTAAATCGGAAAAACGTGTCTTTTTGTTCCTCAAGTTCCTTTGATACAGGTTTATCCAGTGTCACTTCATTTACTTCAAGCTTGTTCACTTCCAGCTTGTATTGCACATTATCAGAAAAAGCTATCGTTTTGAGAATGAAGCTGTCATCTTTCTGCAATTCAAACGGTTTGGTATCATACCATGTATAGTCTCCATTCTCATCTACATAATAGCAAGTTGGACTACTAGAACCACTTTCTGTACTAGCTTTCACAGTATAGAATCCCGCCTCTTCCGCCGTAAACTGATAGTATGCAACGTCTCCTTTTGCAAGGCTGTATGGTGTTGTCTGTTCCGCTAAGCTCAGAGGCTGGTATACAATTTTCTTGGCTGTCAATGTATATTCTGCATTATTAGAAGAACTGTTGTATACTCTTAACAGAAGTTCTTCGCCCTTTTCAAGCTCAAATTCCTTGGGGTCTGAAAAACCGCTCCCGTTAAAACTGCCGTTCACTTCTGGATACGCATAAACATAACTACTATTCTTCCGTTTCAAATTTACAACATATTGTCCAGTTTCAGGCGCTGTGAACTGATAATATGCTTCCTCCTTGCCTGCAAGTACATATGGTGTTTCAGGTTCCTCTGCGCTGATTGGTGTAAATTCAATCTCACTTAGCTTTAAGGTCAACAATAAAGAACTGCTGTATACAGATGTTCTCATAAACAACCTGTCATCTTTGTTCAGTTTAATCATCTGGTTGTTATTGAAAGTCTGCCAACTATCTAAAGAGTTGATGCTATACTTTAACCAATTATATCCTCCACTCGCCTTAATCATATAATATCCGTCTTTTTCTGCCGTATACACAAAATAATTCTCGCCATATACAAGTGGGTATGTTTCCTGTGCATTCGTTATCCTGACTGCTGTTTTCTGTTGCTCTACTCTGATTCCAATAGTATGAGAACCTACAGACTTTGACACCAGTTCAAATTCAACCATCTCGCCTTCCATAAACCACTTTGAACCAAGCTTTCTTACTTCATTGTCTTTATCATTGTCTTCCTGAACATCAAAGGACCTTCCATCTTCATAATTTACCTGAAAATGCCCCTGATCAGTTGTATAAGCGACATATGTATAGGTGCCTGTTTCTAGCGCTTTAAAAGAAATAGTCTTTGTTCCACCCGCTTTTAATGAAATAACATCACCGCATACAGGAGATTTGCTTACCGTAGTAAGCCGATACCATTTCTCTTCGCCACTGTTGTTCTCAATTCTAATCAGAATCTTTTCATTTTCTTCAAGCCAATGTGAGTCTTTGGCAAGGGGGCTTCCTGTCATACTTTTATACAGCGTAAAGTCCACTGGACTGCCATCCTGTTCTACACCAAAGGTATAGGTTGCAGACCAGTTAGATGTAAATTCAAGCCATGCTACATCGTAAGCAGCCACTTTGAAGGAGTCAAAAATTGGTTCAGGCTCCACAGAGGACACACGAATGTGTGCCTCTGCTTCAGCATCATCTCCTGTATATACTATACGATAACGCTGTACACCATCTTCTTCCCCTAGAATCGGGTCAAATGTGACGCCTATATAGCTATAATTGCTGTCATAAAATTCCACATCTGGATTCCCTGTTGTAAATTTATATCTTGTCCTATCCCCTGTTGCTTTAAATGTTACATATTCAGGTTCACCCCATCTGAGTAATACAGTGGTTTCTTCATTTAATTCAAGCATTGTCGGTGGAAGCGCTGCTGCATTTATAGTGATTTCTGTATCGTCCTCTGTGGCTTTTATAATCAGATATTTGTAACTTTCACTGTCTCCATACCGATTCCAGTACATTGATGAAGCTGTTCCATAGTCTAAATCCGTCGCGAACATATCAGATGAAGAATACCAGTACGCTACCTCACTCTGTCCAGCATCAAATCCAAACTGGTACTTTCCTTCTGTATCAGCATTCCATCGCACAAATGCTGCCTCGCCTTTGGACAGGCTGATTGTTTCATTCATTACTCCTGTCTGTTCACGCTCATCTGTCAGTCTAAAACAACTGAGGGTAAACATATCCGGTAAATCCCGTTTCGAAAGTGTAAATTCTGTTACATCACCTTCTGACAGGGGTGGTGTGATATACATCTTTTCGTAATTTACTGCTCTGGATTGTTCATTTACCTGTATTATAACAGGCTGTTTGAACGGCTCTGTCTCTGTGTTAAACACATAACGCCCTGCCTCTGGTGCTTTAAATGTATACGTTGCTGTACGATTCGCATCTGTCAGTATTACATTCTTCGATTCACCCTGCTCAATTTCTTGCTCAGGCGTTTCTTGCGCTTCCACGATCCGCACAATGCAGGACTGGTTTCCGAATCCTTCGTTTGCTATACTCAGCCTAAGCGGGTTATTTGCTGTCAATCCTCTGAATACATGACCGTTTTCAAAACTTATGTTTTCTGTGCCGTCAGCATAAGTGAATTGATGGCTTCCATACCAACTAATACTACCATCTACCAGCACAATATAATTTCCGTTCTTTGGTGCTGTAAACTCATACTCTGCCTTTGCGTTAGATGGAATGTAGACCTTTGTTGAAGCGGTATTCAGTTCCAATGGAATGACACTTGCTTCTGTCACACGAAGTGTATACTCGCACTCTGTGTCTGCATTTGCTGTCTTGACATAATATGTCTTGCCTGCGGGTACATTGAACATTTCACCCGATTCTATCTCTGTTCCTCTGTCGTCTAAGAGCTCTTTTAGATTTTGGCTGCAATACACGGACGCCGAAGCCTCACTGTTGACTGAAATGTAGAATGCCTGATTTTCCGGTGCTGTTATGGTGTAATATGCCGCTTCATTTTTTCCAAGCGTGCCCTTCTTCTCCTCCGGCGCTGTTATGGTACCACACATTGCATCTTTGAGTGTAAATTCATACTTGGAAGTCTTGCTGCCTGTGTTGCCAACCCGGACAATATAGTTCGTATTCTTTTTACCCATGCCCATATCCAGAGGCTCCCAGCGATCCATCTCCTCTGTTGTCTGCCACTCAAATTTGCACTCGTTCTCGCCGGATATTGAAATATAGTATGGTGTCACCTTCTCCTTGATCTCTCCAGTCACTTCGTCCTTCGTTTCGACGACATTGCCCGGGAATACAAGATACTGATACTCCTTGGGTGCCAATGTACCCGTGTGCGTTCCCATGGCAATTTGTTCCTTTTTCTGTACATCAATTTTGCATTCTGCTGTCTCATACATTGATGTATTGACCACAGTTAACATATAATTGTCAGAAATCTCACAATATACTGGTTTCGTCTCAGATGGTGTCAGATCAATATTTCCGCCTATTGAGCAGTGCAGGTTATCTGATGTAAAAGGTACGGAAATAATATACTCTGCCTTATCCTTCTTGTCTTGCTCTGACATCACAAACTTGAAATATTTCACTTCGCCGGGCTGGAGCTGCCCTTTCCATGGCAATTCTGTTTGGTCTTTAAAGTCTGTCATTTTTTGCAGCAGCAGCTTGTAGGAGGCTTTCTCTGATGCTTCTACTGTAAACCATAGCACATCGTCCTTTTTAAGTGACATCTCGTTTATGACACCACTAATGGGATACTCAGGATCTTGCTCCTCTGAAGGATTTGCCCTTGTTATATAGCCGTCAAGGTAAAATGCGTCTGATTTGCTTTCAGTCAGCACGAGCACATAACTGCCGTTGCCTCCTTCGGGCACTGTGTACTCATAATATACTTTTTCCTGATCTTCAAGTGTCCTTAACGCTGTCGGTACACCCGGTGTCAATGTCTCTGGCTTAAACTCGTTCACTGTAAATTCATAGCTGTTGTTCTCACCAGATGAATTTGTTATTGTGATTACCAGCTTCTCACCCTTCTTCATTTCAAAAGGTTCTTGCTCTCTAACTACTGCGCCAGCTAAATTTGATGTAAGTGTTAAATTCTCCACTTCGCTGCGTAAAATATATTTTGCTGGTTCCTCGCTTTTATGCTCGTATGTGTAGACAAACTTCTGTTTGTATGCAAGACTGCCACGTTCCGTTGTGCCGATTGTAATCGGCTTCTCTGCATATTTGGTTATGGTCAGGCTGTAGCCCTCCTTCCAATTGCTTGAGTCTGTCACGGTAAATTGGAGGCTGTCGCCCTTCTTTAAGCGAACCTCAGTTGTATTCTCCTCCAGTGGCGTCGTAGTCGTACTCTGGTCATCATTTACGGTCACTTTGCTGACTTTATATTCTGCGCTTCCGTAAATATGGTATGTTGTTTCTGTCTCACCCTCCGCAGGGTCGTCCTGTGAGGTAAACTGATAATATGCATACCTTCCAGCACTGAGTCTGCCCTCCGCAGGTGTATCCAATGTCATTGTACTGTACACAACCGCCTGAATCGTCAGGTTTACTGTAGTCAGTATAGTCTCGTCATTATTATTGGTCACCGTAAACCGCAGGCTCTCGCCTTTCTGAAGTTCATACTCTTCTGACGTTTTCTCTATCGGCGTCACGGTTGTGCTCTGGTCCTCATTCACGGTCACTTTGGCAACTTTATAGTCTGCTGAGCCAAATACATGATACGTTGTTTTCTTCTTGTCCTCTGTTGTTGTATCCGTGAACTCATAATAGATGGTCTCATTTACCCTAAGGGTTTTTGTTGCTGTCTTGTCCAATGTGAGCGGCAGATACACTACCTTCTTGACGGTCAGTTCGTATTTTTCGATGCCGCTTACTGTAAAACGCACCTTGTCACCCTTCTTTAAGGTCAGCTCATTGCTGCCCTTTTCGAGCTTACCGTTTTGAACCTCTTCCTTGGTGCTGCCATCATCACCTGTCACTGTCCTGATACGCTGGTAAGCACATTCCGTACCACTAAAGAATATGGTGTATGCTGTTCCATCGTCTGCGGCGTCACTTGCTGTAAACTCATAGCCAGCCTTCTGCTCTGCGGTAAGTTTGCCTGCCTTTGTCTCATTCAGGGCTATTGCCTCATATGAAATTTCCGGCTCTGCGGTATTTTTGACGGTCAGTTCAAATTCAGCGTTCTTGCTGCTGCCATTATAAACCTCCACCCGAAGCTTGTCACCCTTCTTTAAGGTCACATTTTCTGTATCTGTCTGATCTTCAAACGCGCCAAGTTCGTCATCTGCCCCAAGTTTTGCTATTTGTATGCTCTGTTTTACTTGACTGTTTTCACTGTCAAGATCTACCCGATAGGTAATTCCTGTCTCGGATACGCCCTCTGTAAATTCATAGTATGCTTTTTCGTATGCCTCCAAAGCACCTGAAACGGGTGTCTCTGCATTGAGTGCTGCATATGCAATCTTCTTGACAGTCACTTTGAAGCCTGTATTCTTCTCACCTGTATTCGTTACTTTGAGCACAAGCTTCTCATCTTTCATTAAATTATAGTTCTGATTGCCTGTAAGCGGATCACTATCCAAACTTACACCCTCGCTGTTTATACGCTCAACGTTGCACTGAACGTCCGTTCCGCTGATATAAACCTGATAGCCTGTACGTTCTGCTTCTGTTGAAGTAAACTGGTAATATGCTGTCTTACCCTTCTCCAGTAATCCCTCTGCGGTCTGTCCAAGAGTGAGTGCTGTCGGATTCAGTTTCGTCACTGTCAGCCGGTATCTGCCTGCCTTGTCTGACTCATTTTTGACTGTCAATGTAATCTCCTGATCCTTTTCGAGCTTCCACTCCTCGATGTCATTTTCAAGTGTAAAGTTTTCAAGTGTACATGTACAGTTTGAAGCTTTAAAGCTGATGAGATAAGTGCCCGCCTCTGGAGCAGTAAACTTATAGCTTGCTTCCTCCTCGCTGTCTAGTTTTTCTTCTTTTGTCTCATCTACTTTGATTGTTGCGTCAATCGTCTTTCTAACGATCAGTCTGAACTGTGCCTCCTGATACTCCTTTGCAGGATTTTTGTCATCCTTTGGATTCATATTGGTCAGTATAAATGTTGCGATGTCATCTTTCGCGCAAGCACGCAAGAAAGTCATATCTCTTGCAGTCTCCGACGGGCTGGTCCAGATAGGCCTAGAAACAGTTGTATTGCTGTTTATGGTCTGTACTGCGATATAGTACAGTCCGTCCTCTGGCACTTTATACTGTACATATGCCTTTTCTGTCGTAAATCCATAGAAGCCGTCTGCTGCTGTGACCTCGAAAGGTTTCTGTTCTGTGTTGCTGCCGTCCAGTGAAACGATCGTAATCATTTCAATCTTTAACGTGTATTCTTTTTCCGTTCCTTTTGCAACCTTCACAGCGATTCTGTCGCCTGCATTCAGTTCTTCATAAGCTGTACCTGTTACCTCTTTATCCTGCTGCTCACTGTCCCCTGCATTCATAAAAGGAATTACAGAATATGTAATGGCTGGCTCGCCGCTGGCTGTAATTGCATACAAGCCTTTCTTCTCTGCGCGGAATTCATAGTAGCTGTCTTTATCCGAACTTCCTGTGCCGACAATCTCCTTGTCTAATGCCAGCGCAGCCGCAGTGCTTACTTCATCAATACGCAGAGATAAAGAAGCCTTGCCCGATTGATGTGCCGTAACTTCAATTGTGACAACATCGTCCTGATTTACATATCTTGTCTTTTTGTTTTTGTCGTGAAATGTACTAAATGAGCTGCCGTCTTCAAATGCTGATTCCTCGCCAATCTTGGCATCAACATCAAAATTACCCCGAATTGGCGTCGCTGAAATGTTGTAAATTCCACCGCGCGGAACAACAAACTTCACTTCCTGCACTTCATTCTGATACTCAAAATCCAGCACCTCAACACCTGTCTGTGTAAGTGCCTTTGTCGCTGTATACTGGAAGGTATAAGTGCCTGTGTTCTTTACATTGATAAAGAGCTTCGATCCCGCCTTCAAGTATCTCTCGGTCTGCGTGCTTGCTGCTTCATCTTTATCTGTAATATAGTTATAGATTTTAATGGCGTTGCTGATTTCATTTCCATATGCATCTGTCAATGCAAAATGATACGTTGCCTTTTCAGCGGCTTTGAACTGATACCATCTTGACGAATTGTCCTTCTCGCCTATTGTTACGGGCTCGAGCTTCACTGTCTTTGAGGTCTCGTTCTCAGGTATCGCCTCTGCGTCAATAATTACTGGCTGAACAGGCGCTGCCACGATCGTCACTGTCTGTGTATCCTTCGCCTTTTCATCTTGCGCATCGGGTTTGTATGACAGTGTGCCAATCAGCTTATCACCTTTTTTCAGAAGGATTTCATACCAGTTTTCAACATTTTCCTCTACCTTAACAGGCTCACCATCCGAATTAATTTTCTTTACAGAAAGATCTAGTTTCAGGTTTTTATCATCATTGTCTCTGCTGATCAGATATCTGGTGTCCTCTGTCGCTAAATAGCTGAACTTTCTGATCTCATTTTTGCCGAGTGCGATCGGGTCTGCGGTCAATGGCTGTACTTCGGAGATTGTAAACTCTACCGTAACTTTTGTCTCCTTGATGCCATCATTTCTTATCGTAAGTGTTTTCTCGCCGCTCAGTTCCTGATCAATGATATAGCCCTCCGCCGTTTTATACTGGCTGGAAACTGACTGGGAATCTAAATACACATTCAGATCTTCACCCTTGCTGGTGTCTGTAATCTTGATACGGTAATCACTCTCCTTGAAAGATTTTAGCAAGAAGAATGCATATTCACCAGCACCAAGCGCTACGTCCTTAGCTTTTGGCTCATCCTTGCCCGGCTCAAGCACAATAGGCTCAATCTCCTTCATTGTGACTGTAAGCGTTACTGCACTGCTGCCTTCATTTGTGATGGTATAATCACGCACACCTTTCACCATGAACTTCGCACAGTCGTAGAAGCTGCTGCCTACCTGCGTTGTACTTCCAAATTTTAATACAAGTTGGGCATCTGGCTGATTTACATTGAAAGTGTAATATCCTGTCTCCAATGCACGGTATGTCATTGTCACAGACGCACCTGCATCAATTGTGACTGTATTGTCACCTAATTTCAGTTCTGTGTTTTCTGTGATATTCAGGCTGCATGACACACCCTTTTTGCTGCTGGGTGAAGTCACTTTCAGAATCAGACTGCTGTCCTTTGCCATTCCGCGTAAGCCGCCATCTTCTAACTCGCTCCAATTATTTGCTGTCTTGCCAAAAACAGAAAAAATCTCTGGCATTGACGTGCCATTAGCCAAATTCGTTATCTCAAAGCTATATCTCCGTGCCGCAGTGGTGCTCAGCTCGTAATACTTTGTCTCGCCAGCATTCAGCTCAAGCTTATTCCCGCCAGCATTTAACGGCGTTGTAGTAATCAATGAGGGTTTGTGCAATTTCACGTCTGCGGTGATATCCTCATAAAATCCTTCAACTTCTACTGTCAGCTCTGTGTTCTTCTTATAATAGTTGCCGTCATTCACACTCACATTCACGTTATTGCTATCAGACCATGTAACAGAAGCGATGTCCTCGTCAAATTCTGCCTTAAATTCATAGCGTCCTGATACGGGAATTATGTACTTAAACGTCTTTGGTGTATCAGCACTTACCTTGATCTCCTCTGTGTCCTGCTCAATCGGTTTTGCCCGAGAAGTAATCATGATTGTGCCCTTTGTCTCACGGACTTCGCTGCTTTTTTTGATTGAAAGTGCAAAGTACTTCGTCTCACCTTTTTTTAAGTCTATCTCCTCATACGGTTCAAAAACATCTTCGCTATCCAAAATTGTTATATCTGGATACTCATATGGCAAACCACTGAGCTCATTCTTCTCAACGGTTGTGGTAAATGCGTACTTTCCCTCCACCGGGGCAGTAAATCTTACCACCTTACTGGTGCTATTGCTGTCCTTCGCTGTCAGATGGAACGGATAAGCTTCGTTTGCTGTCAGGTTGTCTGCCTTTAAGCCCTCTGCCTTTACAGTCAGCGTACCATTTACAGGATTGTCGCTCGTGGGTTTATCTATTTCAACCTTGATATAGCGAACCTCATCTGCCTTTAGCTCTACGGAAACTGCCTGTTCATCTGCTGGCGCCCCACTTTCGATGGAGGAGAGCATTGTCACCTTGGCATTATCGGTCTTATTGTCCTCTGGCTCCCACACTCTTGTATAGGTACTCTCCACTGCTGCCGTAAATGAATAGTAGCGCGCTTCTTTGCTCTTTGCCGGAAGCTCTACCTTCTCGCCCTTGTTTACAGACAACGGCTTCACTTCAAGCGCCTTCACGGATACAGTCACACTGGATTTCACGGGTTCTATTGTACCGTCCTCCTTCGTGATGTTCTCCTGCTCGTCATGGCTGAGTCTCAGCGCAACTGTCTGGCCAGCCTTCATACTAACGATCTTTGTCTGAGATGGGTCAATCTTACCTAATGAGTTCTCTTTTGCATCAAACAAGCTCTTATAAAATTCAATCGCTGCCTGATGTGTCGGCGTCTGATCACCCTGCTCTCTTGCAGCCACCGTCACGCCAAACTCATAGAAGCCTGTCTGGGGTGCGGTAAAGGTATACCACTGCCTTGTCTGGTTGTCAATGCTGATTTCTGACGAACCTGTAAGCGTTGTGACTGGCACCTGTTTTACTGTCAGTACCGCGTCCTTTGCCTTCTCGTCGCCTGCCTTGCCTGCTCCAGCTTCTACCTTAATAAAGACGCTGTCGCCTGTCTTAAATCTCGAGTTCTTCTTGCCTGCTGACAGGTCAAAGCTGGATACGCCGCTAAGATACTCTTGATTATAGTTTTTATCGTAATATGCAGTAATCTTTGTCCCTTCCTCACCTGTCACAGCAAACGAAAACTGTGCTGTCTCTGTTGTGAATGCGGGAATGACATACTCGACTATTTCTGTTGTCCCCTTGGGAATCGTGATCGCAGAATTTTCTATCTTTCTGCGCGGTTCTGCCTCAACCGAAATTGTGATGTCAAACTCCTTCTTTGCATCGGTAATCTCTGAGTTGGGTCTCAGGAACGCACCAATCGTCTCCCCTGCCATGAGCTGATACGTCTCTGTTATTTTTGCGTCTGCGCCTGTCGATTTGGTTGTTGATACTGGGTTTACAATACCTTTCGTCAGATGCTTAAAAACAGGATCCTTAACGCCGTCCCTCTTGTCATAGGTAAACTTATATGTACCATCAACGTTTGCCGTAAAACGGACAGACACTTTTTGGTTGTCCTTGTCAAGCTTCACGGTGCGGCTGGGCGTGCTTCCCAACTCTAGGCTTACCGTTTCACAGATTACATACATCTTACCTTCCTGTACAGGGATATATTTTGTCTCACCTGCATGCATTGGAAGATCTTCCCACTTACCATTACGATTATCCTGTAATATTTTTCCATTATGGTAAATCGTATACCAGTTGTCCTCCCATGCGGTAAATGCTACATTTCCCTCTTTTACCTCAAGCGGTGCGGTCTTGGTATGCTCTTTTGTCAGCCGTGCAAGCTCTTCGCCTCTTACGCTGACTGTAGTGTCACCAAATACCTTAAAATAGACCTTCTGGTTTGCCTGAAGGAAAATCGAGTCACCTTCTGTATTATCAACAATCTCTTTACCGTTTTTGCTGTCATAAAAATGTACTATTGGCAGATGGAAAATCTCCCCCTCCACTAGCCCAGTATGTGTAAAGAAATACTCTCCATAATGCGGTGCCGTAAAGGATATCCATGTCCTTCCTTTTTTAATCTCAAGTGGTACACTCTCAGACAATACTTCAAGTTTTCCATTATAGAATGGATCCAGCAGCGCAAGAATCTTCTCATAGAAGCCCTCGTCCCATGTCGGTTCATAATCTCCGCCATAACTGCTGCCGTCTCCGACTGCGGATACGGATACGGACCATCTCGCAATTACCTTCTTTGTCACCTTCGATGTCACGGTGATGGTGGTCTTACCCTGATTGACTGCCTTGAGCGTCGCCGTATAAGTGCCTGCGTTTGCCTTGATTGTGGCAGTCTTTGGATTGCTGCTCTTCCATGTCAGTGTATCGGACACTCTGTCACGCGGCAGCTCGCCAAAAGAGTCTTGCAGTTTCAGCGTGTAGGTATTCCCGGAAATAAAACTATATGTTTTTAGAACGGGCTCCTGTTTACTTCCCTCTTTTGTTTCCTGAAACTGTTTCGATGTAATATCTATCCAGTTTCCGCCATGCCGGTCTGTATAATCCGCCCCTGTAAGATCTACATTATCGCGGCTTGCCGGGATATTGGTTGTCTTTGCTTTTGCTGTCGCTGCCTTTGCCGCCTGCTGGTTCTCATACAGCGGTGTCAGGGAGAGCGTGTAAGAGGATAGTCTTACCAGCTTGGAATTGTGATAGGTATATGCAAACGTCTTTGTCTTGGTCTTTTCGCCTGTATAGTAGTTAAAACTATTTCTATACTGGTCATCTAATTTTACCTGTGTTAAACTTTGTTCATTTTCAACATCATTCGTCTCAATCTTTAAATATTTCCTGCCATCTTCTTCCGTTATTACTGTTGTTTTATACTGAATCCATGACTGTGCATTTTTCAGTTCCTTGGCATTGACACCGTCAATGTTCTCAACAGTTTTTGGATTATCGAGGATTATCTTGTCAACTACATTTCCTCTCGCGTCCTTTACTTCGAGCGCATAAGCATATACGCTGCCATTATCCTCTTCATTTAAATTGCTCGGATGTGTAAAGTTGATGGTGATATACTGGTCGTCCACATAGGTCACTTTCATTCCCTTAACTGGGTCGATCTGTGCTGAGGACAACTTGACCGATGCAGTCATCGCATTGCCTTCTGCATCATAGTCTGTCACAGTCAGGTCAAATGGCGTCTTGTTCGGCGCTACTGCTGTAATTCTCCAGTCATGCACTTCAATCCTGTTATTCGGGTAGCCTACATCAACCCACTCACCCTTATCTTCGATCTTATAACCGCTGGCTTCCGCCATTGCGATCGTTTCTTTTGTAATCGTCGCACTGCCAGAACGGTAATTGGGGAGTTTCTTTTTCTTGTCGTCCTTGTACTCAAGATAATCCGACAGTTTGATCTCCTGTCCAACCTTCATCTTGACCTTTTTGCCTGCAAAAGATGCTGGCTTTGCGGTGATTGTGAGACGAATCATCGCATCATAATCATAATCAGTTTTACCCTCATGCTTTAAAATATCTCTCACATAGATATAAACTGTCGTTTTACCATTCAGGCCCACACCCTTCAAGGTAATCAGTCCCTTATTGCTAATTGTCGCATACTTTGACGGTGTCAGTCCGGGCTCAAAGGGTTTGCTTTCCTGATCATCATACACTGCAAATGCAAGCTTGGGAAGCTGGTAATTTTTCAGTGCTGCCTTCTCTTCCTTCACCGTTGGAATCAGGGAATATCTCCGTTGGTCTTTGTCCTCTGCCGCGATATTGCCGCCTTCTTTGTCCGGGAATAGTCCATATACATTCAACTGTGCTTTCTTTGCGGAAAGCTCTACTGTGTACTGCGTCATATCAATGGTGCCGTCTGGTTTTACAGGATGCGTCACCGTATTCTTCTTGTCATTCTCATCTGCCTTGATGGGAAAATCAAGCTCGAGCTTTTCAGCCATCGGCTTTGTCATCTTAAAACTCTTGACTGTGCCGTTTGCTGAAAGCACTACCACCGAGCCATCGTCAAGCGCCCTTGCCGCGCTGACATTTCTAACATATACGGTGTATTCATGTCCTGCTTTCAGTCCCGTTACTTTCGCAATATGTGCTTTGAGTTTCTTGTCGTAAACGTCCTTCGCTTCAAGACTGTCTAGGTCTTCATTTTTTGCTGTGGAATACTGTACTATTTCAAATCCAGCGTTTTTCAACTGGCCATTTCTGACTTCAGCGATCGCGTTGTTAAAGTCTGCTGGTTTCCATTTCTTTCTGTCTGCGTACTCTGTGTCCTTTGTGACATCGACCACATAGATCTCTCTGCGGTATCCGTCGTCTGGCACTGTAAAATAAACGCTTGCCTCTGTATCTTTTGCCGTGATCTTTTTCACTGCGGGGGCTGTCACCTCTGTGACCGTAATTTTTGCAGTGGCAGCTTTTGTTTCCTTGCCCTTCTGGTCAAGCACGGGCACAAAGTTGCCTTTTGCATCTTTATATACAGGATATGCCTCTACAGCAGTTGCTGTCTTGCCCGCCTTGAGTGCAGTCACAATACCTGTCTCCGGGTCAATGCTGATGTACTCGTTCTTCGTCTCTCCGCCCTTGATGCGGTATCTGATATTGATTACATCGCCCAACTGTGCCTTTGTAATCTTGACATCAAGCTGCTGTGTCTCGCCCACTGCCATCTTGCCTGCCACGCCGTTAAATTTGATGGATTTTGGCGCAACAGCCTTGCGGAGATCCTCCTCCAGCGCAAGCCCTGACAGTGTAAAGCTCTCTGTGTAGCCCTCCTCCCACGTAATATTGAAGGAACGCTCCATGTCCTCTTTGGTAAGCGGGAATACGACATCAATATAAATGTCATTTTCGTTTTCCTGCCAGTCAGCGCTATTGTAGAAATATCCGCCTGCGTTCCAGACTGCATTCTTGTAAATAAAATTCTGTTGCAGTCCTGTATGGGCAAACTCTTTGGGCGCATAAATTCTAAAGCCTAAAACGTTTGTGTTCTTTATTACTATGCTGTTGTCATCTCTGTCAATGACCTCCAAAGGATTTTCATTATCTTCATAATAGAACTTCACAGCGCCGCGCGGCCTGATTGTATAGATGCTGTCGTTCAGTTCATAGCTGATGCCATTTGCGCAAAGCGCAGATTCAGATTCAACTCCATCTTCATCATTTCTAATCTCGCTGATTTCAGCACTTCCACGCTGGGTAACCTGAACCTGTGCTGTGCCGTACTGGACTTTATAGCTTTCTTTTAATGGCTGTGCCAGTTCATTGCTGAGTTTGACAGTATAGGTACTGTTGGTTCTCAGATATACATTTTCAGGTTCGGTTTCAATGTCTCTTCCATCTACCTGAATAATATAGTCTGCTTTTGCATTAAATGCGGGATAGCCCCCGTCTTTATCAATTTTATATTGATATGCCGAACGTTCCCCGTCTGTACCATCCTCTTTTTCAAACCAGCAAGTGTCAAAACCTCCGTCTGCAATTTCCACATACGTGAAAAACTTCTTATCCTTCTCGACAAGGTTCTGAACTGTAATTCCTTCTGACAGAAGCTGATCTGCTGTTTGGCCTGCAAAAAGAGTCTCTGCCTTCATTATGGCTGGCGTAATGGTAATCTCGCGCGGTGTGATGCTAAGGACAGCGTTTTGAAATCCTATCCAGCCAGTATCGCTAATCGGTGCATAGGTCTGTACTGCCGCATCTTCCTGCGCAGTCTCTGGCTTGTCCGCCGCTGTGGACAATTCACCGCCCTCAAAGCGCAGTACAAGTTCGTAAGTACCGCCGTATACCGCATCTTTATTGGCGTATGTAATATTGTCTCTGTTCTCGTCTTTATCAATCTTGTCCCAGTAAATATTGATTTTGTTGGGATTATACTTGTCAGATGTATTTACAATATTCTCTACTGGCAGCTCCATGGGCTTTGTCAGCATCTCATCGGTATAGAATGTCAGCGCCTCAGCAACTTTCTTCACGTCAACCGCTTCTCCATTGTACTCATGGCTAAGCGCCCTGATCTTGTCTGCATCTACTTCCACATAAAGCTGCTGGTCATAGAAGCGGGCTTCGCTTACCGACTCATGGTGTTTCTCCTCGCCGGTTGCCCTGAATGTCTTAACATCTAGGGTTGTATAGTTATTATAATCGTCACCGACAATAAATTTCGGTCCGTTGTCTTTGCCTTTCCAGTGCACAGCTACACCGTAAGTAAAATCGGTGTTAAATTTGCCTTGAGCTTCCTCTCCAGCTTCAATCCATTTTGCCGGTTCCAGCACTTCGCCTGTCTCGGGATTTCTTTCCTTTCTCAGAACCTCCCAAGTCACGCCATCAAGCGTTAAATCTGGCTTTGCGCCTGTTTTTTGCTCGTCTGCTGCCAGTTCTTCTGCTGTCGGCAGCACATAGTCCTTCTTTTTCTCGTCTGTGAGCTGGTTGAAGGAATCTATGCTGTTGTGCGGCAGCTTGTAGATCGTGAAATCCCTGTTGATTTCCGTTTTCTGCTTTTTCGCATTTTCCTTCCACTCTGAAACAGCTTTACCGTCTTTTACATACTGTTCTGACGGTACGATGATAATCTCCTGACGCTCCACCTTAAAGAAGAGCTCTGCCTTCTCCGCGCGGTACGCGTTCTTAGGGTCCTTGTACGTTACCGTCAAACGGTACAGACCTGCCCCTTTGAAACTATCCAGTGTGCCGTCATCGACATTTGTCATTCCAAATGGCTTTTCATTATAAAATTCATTAAAATCTGCGTACTCTCTCTGCTCATCGTCCCATTTTTCAAGGTAATCCTCATAAGCACGCAGTGTCGCAAAACTCCATCTGTATTCCAGCACATCATCTGTCGATTCGACGGGCAATGCCTCACCCAGTGTGCCTTGCTCATTCAGTTTGTGAACCTTTGCTTTCTTGTAGGAAGCGCGGTCCTTAAAGAGTGCATTTTGATCGTAAATTTTAACCGCAGGCTGTTCGAGTGTCCCCGCATGAAGCGCACGCGCCGCCTCTGGCGTGCTCTTATCTGGAATCTGCGGATCAAGCATTTCCTTGTTGTCCGCTATAAATGCGTCCACAATCCCATCTGTGACAATCTGTGCGGTTTCTGTCTTTATTTGCTCGAAAGACACCTCGACCGCGTTCTCTTCGAGTGCCGCCTTGGTGATATCTGCAAGATAATTTCTGTTCGCAGCATTGGTGGTCACGTCTGTCACGGGTACTCTGTATTTTCCAGATTCGTCATAATCATCACTAGGCTTGTTGAGAAGATTTCCCTCCTTGTCATAAACGACTTTGTTTCCTGTAAAGTAAACCCTGTACTCAAACGTTACGGACTCCAATTGCTTTCGAGCAGCTTTTGACCGATACTCTTCTGGCAGTTCATACGAGATGTTATCAAATTCTTCCTTATCAAATTCTTCCTCCACCACTGTATAAAGCCAGACACCGTTTATAGACCAATCTTCATTTGCTGCTGTCCAATCTACTTCCCGAGCGTCAACTGCCACTGGCGCCTGTCCCTTTTCTGTGATTGTTTTCACACGGCGCTGAAGCACAAACTCAGGCACAAAATACTGTGTTCTGGTTTTATCCTCATCCGAAATCCCATATGATGTTCCAAAGAAATCCGGCGTAATTTCCAGTGCCTTCGCACTTATTTCCATAGCGCCTGTTGTCTCATTTTTCACCTTGGGATACACGCCGTAAGAAATAGCTGCCAGCGCTTTTTGAATATCTTTATAATTCATGCCGTCATGGAAGTTTGCTGCTGCCACGCTCTCCTCGCTGGTCTTGATGACAACCGGCACTGGGTCAATCGTGAAGCTGAGCGGATCACTGTGCGTGCCAGTATAGGCATTGTTGTCCCCAGCATAACTCCATATGATGAAATACTCACCGGCGTCTTTGGGGTCTGATGACATTGGCTTGTAGACAAAAACTTCGTCCTCGTCCGCTATCTCGCCCGACTCTTCGTCCACCTCATAACTGTGTTCTGGATCTGCTCCAACTTGAATACGTGTATACCACTTCGCCGCTAACACTGCGCCTTCAAGAACTGTATCAAAATTTCCGTCCTCATCTTCTATAAATACAGTTGGCGCGCCACCGGGCTTTGTGACCGTCTCGCCCTCTTTCACAGGCTCTGTGAACAGGTCCTTTGTCACTTCCTCAATTTTCCATTCTTTCTCCGGGTCATACTGCTCAATCAGCGCATTGCCCGGATTTTTCAGCTCATACTGAATCTCTGTAGCCTGACGCTTGCCCACTACGACCGGATAGACCGCCTTCACAGACAGTTTATAATTTTTGCCCGCCTGCTCTGTGAGCGCAAGTTCGTCGATTGTCAGCTCATAATCCTTTGTCCTGTCAAACTGGTCTGTCTCCTTCATTGGCTGCCGTTTGCCGCTCTCATCAATCACGAACAAATGTATGGGTAATTTCCCGTCCGTGATTTTGAGGATTTCTTTGCTGACCTCATATGTATCGTTGGCTGTATACTGAATCTTATACCCCTCATTGATCTCATCGATCAAATCCTGCGCTGTCTTTGCAGGCGCTATCTTGGTAGAAAACTTTAACGCAATCTCTGCCTTCTCGATCTCCAATGAGATTACCAAGTCTTTTTCCAGCTTGTTGTAAAGCCCGTCAATTTTTGCAGCGTCCAACGAGATTACCAGCTCATACTTGCCTGCATCTATGGGTACTGCGTCTGTCAAAATCTGGTCTTTCTCCGCTTCTGTGCTGGCTTTTTTGACCCACTTATAGGTAAGCCTGTCTTTTGCTGATTCATCTATCCGCTCACCGTCAACTTCAATGTGCAGTTTCTCAGCGATTTTCTCCTGAAATCTTCCACATCCGCTTTTTTCTACATACGTCGTAAAAAAGTCCAGTCCTTCTTCACTGAGCCTGCGCGTAAAAGTATAGTGCAATGTATTATCTGCATTATCAGTAAATGTTATTTTTTCGTCAAAATCCTTATCTTCTACAACGATTTTCGCAACGAGCGTCTCCGCTTCTGTCTGGGACGGTGTCTCGCCGTCAGCGGCAGCTTCAATCACCTCTTCTGCCTCTGTCGTCTCTGCTTCGGCAGTCTCGGTTTCGGGCTTCACCGTCTCGGATTCCGCTGGCTCAGACTTCACTGTCTCGGATTCCGCTGGCTGTGTTTCTGCCACCTCGGATTCTGCCGGTTTTGTCTCCGGTGTCTCGGATTCTGCCGGTTTTGTCTCCTGCGGTTCTGTTGCCACAGTTTCCGAACCAGCGCTTTCCTCCTTCTGTGCTGTGTCCGCCTCAGCTTGCGTCAGCCCGTCCGCTTCCTGCGAAGTGCTCCCGCCTTCTGCTCCAGACTTCCCTGCGCTGTCCGCTGAGTCCGCAGGCTCTGCATTCTGCTCGCTGCCTTCAGCATCATTTCCAGCATTATCATCGGAAATATCTGGCTTGGCAGTCTCGTCTGACGCGGAGGTTTCCACTGTCTGACTCTCCGCCGCCAGTGCTGTCGCCGGCATGGTCTCAAAGATCATTGCCACACTTAGAATGATTGGCAGAGCCCGTTTAAACAATTTTCGTTTAAACATTTTCATAGTCTCCCTTCTTTGTTTATAAATGAGCACTTTTCACGGTGCCCGTTAACAGTACACACCAGCAAATACTCAAAGCCGGTCTTACGAGTTTCATTATCTCAATATTTAGCCATTTTGATAACCCTTTTTAAGTTAATGAACAGTTACATTTCACTAAATAATTTTGCAAAAATTTTACTTTTATTGTCATATCTGTTATATTTTGGATTTTCTTGTGGATTATGCACAGGATTTGAAAGGTATTTTTGTGACATTCATGTACACCAAAAAATACCCTCTGCGGTCTAGCAAAGGAGGGTCGATCAAATTAGTCTAAATTTAGCTAGGCGGTTCTTGCCCAGACAAGGGCGGCGAAATAATTTCTTATGTAGATGATTTATTTTGAAGATAATGTATTTTGAAGATAATGTATTATGCAGGAGTGTCTCTGGTAAACACCGTAATCAAAGCAGGACACAAAAAACCCCTTGAAAATCAAGGGGTTTTGAGAGCGATAGACGGGGCTCGAACCCGCGGTCTCGACCTTGGCAAGGTCGCGCGTTACCAACTACGCCACTATCGCATATTTATCTGCATCAGACTTAATAAAGTATACATGATCTTGTTCTGTTTGTCAACCACTTTTTAAAACTTTTTTTAATTTTTTCAAATCTCTGTCTATATGGCTGCGGTTGCAAACTGCTCATGTAAAGCGGGTGATGGGAATCGAACCCACGTATCCAGCTTGGAAGGCTGGTGTTCTACCATTGAACTACACCCGCGCAGTGCCCAGAACCGGAATCGAACCAGTGACACGAGGATTTTCAGTCCTCTGCTCTACCGACTGAGCTATCTGGGCGCTTAACCATGTTCTAGTATACACTACTATTTTGGGGTTGTCAAGATGTTTTCTGGAAATATTATCTATTATTATCTATTCAGTATGTGTCATTTTCTGCCGTCTGGTCCCTCATAGGAGGGCATCTGCTGATACGCTTTGAACTTTTCTTCGATTACCTCCGCCGATACCGCGTAATGATAAATCTCAAGCCCTGCGAGCTTCCCTGCAAAGGAATCTTGGTATTCGTCGCCGCCGAGCAAAATCTGGTCTGCCACCTTGAGGTCTGGCATATTTTCCATACTTCCTACCATCAGCCCGTTAAAGTACAGTTTCCCGATATGCGTTATCACGTCAAAGGTTGCACAGATATACGACCACTGCCCGGGAACTGCCGGCCTGCAAATAAGATCGTGCCATTCGTCTGGCTCTCTGTCGTCCTTGATGCGGAAAAACAAGTCGCCATGCCCGCTGTTTGGCATCAGGCTCATAAAGCCGTCCATATATGTAATATAGACAATACTTGCCCACGGCTGCGCCCTGTCTGGCTTCACCCAGAAGCAGATGGAATAACTGTCGCTGTACATGACCTCCCGGGGCAGGCGGACACAATTTTCTCCCACCTTGCCGCCCGGAAAGCACAGCGCGCTCTGCCCCTCATACACGCCTGTTGTATAAGCCATTTCTTCGCCGGTGAAAACGCCCGTGTACTCTCCTTCTTCATCAGTTAGCTGCTGTGCAAACTGAAAACACGTCGGGCGGAGATTGTGCGTCAGAAAGAGCCTGTCGCGGTAGCGCTCAAAAAAAGTAGTCTCATCGCAAGGCATTCCGTAAAAATCGCCCACGCCAAACTGTGCACCGTAGCTGGCAAGCATTTTGACCTGCGCTGTATTCTCGATGCCCTGCGCCACAATGCCGCACTCCAAATCTCTGCCAAGGCTAATCACATTGCGCAGGATATAGACACTCTTCTTATTATATTGCGTCTTGGCGAGCAGCTTGGCATCGAGCTTTAACAACTGGGAGGGCAGCCGCTGCAACACATAGAGCGACGAGGAGGCAAAATTGTTGATTGCCACCTTAAAGCCCTTATCCAGCAGCTTCTGTGCGACCACATACAGCTTCTCGCCCTTTTCCCCAAAATCATTCTCCTCGATGCAGAGCTGAAGCTCACCATACCCGACATGATATTTCTCCATACAGTCCGCAATCACCGCAATACTGTCTTTTTGCAGCAAAAACCTGCTTGTGAGGCGCACGTAAAACTCGATTTTGTCAAACTCCGTGTTCCGCCACCGCTGCTTCTGCGCGCAGACCGTCTCGAGCACAAACCGCCCAAGCTGGATATCTATGCTGTACTGTTTCAGCACTGGCATAAACTTCTCCTCCGATAAGACGCCTTTTTCTGGAAAATCCCACTGTAAAACAGTCTCCACCGCGTAGATGTCCGACGTCTGGATATAGACCACCGGGCGGTAGAGAAGCCTGAGCTCATGCCAAATCTCTCCGCGGAATGCCCGCTCTTTGATGCGCTTCTCCTCCTCAATCTGCACGCGGATCTCCTCGTAAACTACGAAATGCCCCTTCCCGGATTTCTTCACCTGATACATCGCCACATCTGCCTGCTCTAAGATGACATGCAGCCCCGCACGCACGGGCTGGCTATAGCTGACGCCGATACTGAAGGACAAAAACTTGTCTATATTGACATCAAAATCCCCGCGGCGCAGCCGCTCTTGTACAGCAAACAAACGTTCTTCCATCTCCCGGCGCGCTATCCGCCCATCACAAAATACGACAAACTCACCGCCGCCCATACGGACTACAAGCTGCCCGTGAAAGGTTTCATTTAAGAGCACGCTGACAAAAACGAGCAGCGCGTCCCCTTTTGCATGACCGTATATGTCGTTGACCAGCTTGAAATTATCCACGTCAACATATAGACAGTGCACCATCGTATCCGCTGGCAGCGACTGCCAGATCTCCCCAAGTCCCCGTCTGTCACAAAGTCCCGTCAAGTAGTCTGTTTTCATCTCCCTATTTTCCAGCATGTGATAAAATGTCTCCATCGTCTTTTTCACCCCACTTTCTGATCACTGTAATAAACCGCCTTCTGATATCCTCAACCAGCGCTGCCTTCTCCGCTGCGCCGCCCTCGAACGGGACAAATCCCCCTGCCATCGAGGCATGTCCGCCGCCGTTTCCAATCCCCTCGAGCGCCCTGCTAATAATCTTGCCGGCATCGAGCGCTGAACGTTTGCTGCGCACGGAGAGCTTGATGCCGCCGTCCTTTGCCGAGTACACGACGGAGAACGCTACCTCCTTGAGCGCCAGCATAAAATCCGAAATATCCGCAATCACGGGACAGTCTATCCCTGTATCTGCAAAGCTGATTTCCTCACAAACCTCTATATTTGATATCGCCTCCGAGTAGGCGACCAGATCGGCAAAACAAAGCATACTGTTCTCCAGCATGGAAATAATCCCATAATCACACGCATCGAACATGCGGTAGAGCATCTCGATATCCAGTTTGCTGACCCCGCGCGTAAGATTGTTGGTATCAATGCGGATACCATAGGTGAGCGCTGTCGCAATCTTCTGGTCAACGGGCACATGATTTTCATAAAAATACTGTGCGATCATCGTCGCACATGCTCCGACCTCCGGGCGGATATCCTTGAAACGGTATTCAAACATATCATTACAGGGGTGATGATCTACGCAGATAATCTCATCTCCTGTGATATCAATAATGTTTGAATTTCCCTTCTGGGAATCCACCAGTATCACTTCGTCCTCGTCGCTGAGCACGTTCTCGAGCTCGTCCACATTGAGAAGCTCAATGCCGATAATCTCAACCAGTTTTCCGGTGCTGTAACGGTCTATTTTTCCCTTGTAACATATCGTCGAGCGAAGCCCGCGCGTCGCAAGCAGTCTCTGTAACCCATATGCGCTCGCTATGGCATCTGGATCTGGAAAATTATGTGTCTGGATATACACATGCTCTCTGTTCACCGCCTCAAATAACTGTTCAAAATTCGTCATAACTTACCCCCATCACTCCAGATTTCAGACATCTTCTGAATAATTTCATCTTACCATAAATTTCTGTATCTGTCGCGCATTAACTTTGTGATTCAAACATTATTATTTACTGGAAATCGCCTGAAATCCATGCTATAATGATTTGCAACATGCAAAGGCATCTGCCGGGAGGTGAATTATGTACAATCTGTTTGAACCGGGGGATTTACTCAATTCTCCCTATGAGGCGATCTTGTTTGACACCGCAAAGCACAGTTTTCCCATACGGGCACACTGGCATCATTATATGGAAATCATTCTGATGGAGGAGGGCGCTGCCATCGTTGAGTGCGACGAGAATAAATACTGCCTGCGCCCCGGGGACATGGCTGCCCTCCCGCCCAAGAGTATTCATGCCATCTATCATGAGCATGGCAGCAAAGAGCGCCTGCTGTACTATGTCATTAAATTTGACTTGAACCGCTTCCGCGAAAATATTGGCTACGTGCCGCAGCTCAAAAGTGCCATTTTGCAGGCAGCGGAAAATCCATCGGTCTCCTTCTACTTTTCATCACATGAGCTTGCGGGATTTCCGATTCATGAGTTTGTGTCCGGCTGCGCGCGCGAGGCACAGTCCATGCACTACGGGCACTATATGATTATGTACTCTTACCTCAACTGCATTTTGGTCAATATGCTGCGCATCTGGCGTGAGAAAGGGTTTGTGCCGTCCTACGAGGTGTCCGCACCATCTGGCAGCTCAATCGAGACGATCACTGAGTACATTGATGCCCACTCGGACCAGCCGCTCAAGGTCGAGCAGCTTGCGCTGCGCTGCAACATGAGCTACTCTTTCTTTGCCAAGCAGTTCCGCCAGCTCTACGGGCGCTCATGCAAGGAGTACATCGAGTATATCCGCGTGACCAAGACAGAGGATATGCTGCTCTTCACAGACTACGACATGGCATACATCAGTCAGGCGGCTGGCTTCTCGGATTGCAGCCATATGATAAAAACTTTCCGCAAATATAAAAATATTACGCCGAAGCAGTTTCGTATACAAAATACGAAGTTTCGGCGTAGTTCTTGAAAGGCGGGGCAATTCAGTCAGCTCTGTGCCTGCGCCATAAGAAGCAGCTTTTCAAAGGACTGGCGAAACTGCATATCGTCCTCCGGCGTGCGTTTCTTTGGTCCTCTCAGATGATTTTTACCCGAGGCGCGTCTGGCTTTCTTGTTCAGATGCCGCTCCATCAGCATCTGGTCAATGTTTTCATCAGTATACCACTTCCCTGACTGATGAATCGCATAGGCGCCTTTGCCAAGCGCCATCGCAGCGACGCCGTAGTCCTGCGTCACTACGATATCGTGTTTTCTGCACAGATTAATCAAGGCAAAATCAACGGCGTCTGCCCCCGCGCCAATGATTTTTACCTCGCTGTACTCCGAGCGCAGCACATGGTTCGTATCGCACAGCAGCGTTACTGAAATACCCTTTTCTCTGGCTGCCTGCTCTACAATCCTGACTACAGGGCAGGCGTCCGCGTCCACATAGATTTTCATTGTACTTTATCCTTTCTGTATCTTTTGTGTCGTATTTTGTAGACATCACCATCTATTTGTAGAACGATTATCATTTCATTTTTTCCCCAGTCATGATAAAATTGGTCTTGTACTTCTATTGTTTCACACGAAATAAACCTATTTTATATGCCTATGGCAGAAAGGAACACGCCAAATGATACCGCAAGCAAAACACACCCAAGAACTTTTTTCTATTATCATACAGCACAACTCTGTTCAGGAAATAAGGGAAACCATCAAACTATTTATGGACAGCATGAAGGATACTACGCTCAATACGCTCCTTATGAAGGACAGCGACTATCAAACCTGCCAGCAGGAATACCTGCGTGCCTACGAAAGTTATCAAAATGACAGCTTCTCAACCGCACAGCGCGATACGATTGACAGTATGTTAGCCCAAATAGATGAATGTCATTTAGCGTATGCCACCAACGCTTATTTTGCAGGATTAATCGACAGCTACCGGATTATCAAATCAATGGAATCGTGAATATTTTTTCATCTAAACAATTGCTGTGCTGCATAACCGCAGGAGGCAGAGATGCCGCTCCCTCGCTTACTCTGTCTCAAGATCATACGTCCAGTCTATAATCCCGCCAAAATCCTTGACATTGGTGTAGCCAAGCTCTGTCAATGTCTGGGCTGCAATGGCACTCCTTCTGCCGCTGCGGCAGTATACCAGTATTGTCTGCTCCTTGTCTGGCAGCTCGTTCTCTGCACGCTCTGTGATTTCTCCATATGGCATGAGCAGCGCATCTTTGATATGCCCCCCGGCATATTCGTCCTCCTCGCGCACATCGAGCAGGATATAGTTCTCTGTGCTGTCCATGATTTCCTTTGCTTCTTCTGCTGATAGTTTCATGTATGCATTCTCCTCGGAATTATTTTCTCCGCTGGAGACATTTGTCTGGCAGCCGTTAAAACATAGTGTTCCCATCGCTGCCAGAATTATAAATATTATTCGTTTGCTGTATCTCATATTTTTCCTGTTCTTCCTATTTTGATTCCGTTTTAATTACAAGTCTCAAACCACGGCTTCGACAATTATTTTCCCTTCTACCCGCAGCTCTTTGATTCCAATTTCTTTTTTCTTATTAAAGTTGAAGCTGAGCAAATAGCCTTTCTTTTGATGAAAGTACTCAAGATACTCCGCAAGCTGCCGCTCTCCGCGCTCATTATACTCATTTCCGTGCCAAATCTTGAGTTCTATCACAAACTGTTCTCCCAAATAATCCACTACAAGATCTGTCCGTTTTGCATCTCTTGTCTGCGCTTCAATATAGTAGTTTCCAGTGCCGTTTATAATTGGCTTTAAATAAAGCAGGAAAAATTTGCGGCCATACGCTTCCATAAACTTCTCATCATTCTCACCATAAATATCATGAAAATATTCCACAAACTTTTCCAGCACCTTCACCATGTCAAGTTTGCCCTCCGCAATAAACTGGTTTTGGTCTCGCTTTGCCATTTTGCTCATTGCACTTTCCAGCTCCTCCTCGGACAAGAAAAGATTATATAACCGCGTCTCAAATATCCGATTGGCCACCCGCACAATCCCATGGTCATTGACCACATATCCAAACATGCGCGCCAGCTCTATTGTCCTGTGATCTGGATTATACGCCACCCGTTCTCCCTGAAAAAGCATTACATACAGCATCTTTTTTAAATCAGGGTATTCACTGATATGCCGCATCATACTGCCAAATAACGGGACATTTGCATTCAACAGGATTTTGACCGCCTCTGCGATGCCCCCTGCTGTCCATACATCAGCAGGATTTTCAAATCCCTCCAGCTCTGGAACTTCTTCATCAAGATATTTGCAAATCACCGAAACCAGATAAGGGTATCCAGATGTGTACTGGTAAATCTCCTCCGCCACCTGTGCAACCTGCATTCCGGTATGGTGCTCGCTCTCATATTCCTCTAGCATGGCTGCAATCTGCTTGGCCGAGAAGCTCATATGAAGCTTAAATTCTGCCGCAATATTCCAAGGGCTGTTATACTGGTGCACCTCGTCCGGGCGTATCTTTTGCTTTAGGTTTTTAATATCATAGACCGCCGCAAGAATAACCGAATGAAAAATCGAACGCCTTTCTCTGTCGAGGTAATAGCCTCTAAGCTGTGCAAGAAAATCAATAAACACTTGATTATTTGATGCACTGTCTACCTCATCAATCATCAAGACAATTGGTTTTTGGGACATTGCGCACATTTTGCTCAAAAAACCAAACATATCCTTCATTGATATATTTTCTTGTTCTTTCAGACAGTTTATCGCTTGTGACATTTCCGCCGGAAACAGATTTGTTGATTCCTTTGTGGGAAAAACCAGTTCTTCAATATATTCTATAAAAGACATGATAAACGTCCGCTCGTCCGCAAAAGCCGCGGTACTCATCATCTGAAAATCCATTGAAAGGACAACGTATTCATCTTTTAAAAATTCCGCTAAAGCTCTCAGTGTTGTGGTTTTTCCATACTGCCGCCCTCTATTGATCACAAAATAGTTTCCTTCATCAACGTATTCTTCTTTTATCCTTTTTAACCGTTCATCTAGGTTTACCATATAATGCTTTTTCTGGTTGCAGGAACCTGTGATATTAAACCTGCGCTTCATGCCGTTGTCCTCCATTACTTTATACACGCTTCCCCCGAAACCACCTTACAGCGTTTTTTATAACACGCAATCCCATATTTGTATATGGTCTGCATTCCGTCATCGAGCAGTGCCTCCTCATAATTCCTGTCCGATATTTGTTGCAGTGCTGCCGTACAGCCAGCATCAAAATCAGCGTGTTCAGCATACTTTAATTCAATCAAGATACCGATGTCTTTCTCCTCCACCTCCACTGTAATGTCGCTGTAGCCCTCGCCCGCCTCGGCGTTACTCTTGACCTTCCAGCCCGCCATTCCAGCAAACAATCCCAGCAGGATTCCGTGATAGAAGTTTTCCTTCATCTCTTTTCTGACATTGGTGTCACGGATACGAATTGTTTTTCGAAGGTAGGAGGTGAAGCCCTTTTCAATGACATCAGTGTCATTTTCTTCAAATGCCCGGCAGAAGGCCTCCAGCTTTTGCGTATCACTGCGGGTTTCTTTCTCAAACCACTCGCGAAACTGTTTGAGAAAAACCCACTGAATCTCCCTGTTTGGAATCGTCAATTCCGTCAGTCCAGTTTCGTCTTTTGCGCATTGGGTCAGATATCCCGTCGTGTACAGAATACTCCACAAATGGCTGATATCCGCATCCAAATCCCTGTAGGTCAGCTCGTGCAGTATCTCTTTTTTGATGCTGCCGCCATTAATTAAACGCTCGATTTCCTCCCGCGTCGTCGCATCTGACTTGTCTATAAATTTTCTGATAATGCTGTTGCTGCTTGTGTTTACCCAATAATTCTGAGGACATTGCGCAGGATTCATTCTGAGGGCATGACAGTAGCTTACCACATCCCATGGACAGTAAATTTCCAGACCGCCGAACCGGTAGCCATCGTACCATTCCCTAATTGTTTCGTATTTTTCCATAAAACCATAAAACGCAAGCATTTTCCTTACTTCCATATCCGAGAAGCCAAAATATTCATTGTACTGCACATCATTGACAGTGTAGACATTAAAATTATTGAGTCCTGTAAAAATACTCTCCTTCGAGATTCTCAGACACCCCGTGAGGACTGCAAAGTACAGGCTGCTGTTTGTCTTGAGTGCTTGGCCAAACAGCGTTCTGATAAAATCCACCATCGCATCATAGTATCCAGCGTGGTACGCCTTGTCAAGCGGAACATCGTATTCATCAATTAAAATAATGGTTTTTTGCCCATAGTGCTTGTACAGACAATTAGACAAAAACAAGAGGCTGTCTCCTAGAAGCTGGTCTTTCATCGTAAAAATCCCATTGTCATCAACCTGAATCAGCGCCTTGTACCGCCTGCACTCCATTTCAGTCAGACTGCTGCTCTCCAAGAGAAAAGAAAATCTCAATGCCTCTTTTCCTATTATATTCCGAAGCAATTCCATAGCGCCGTCCATCGTATCACTCGCCGCATTCTTCAAGCTAACCGCAATCACTGGAAATTTTCCCATGTACTCTTCGCAAAGCTCTTGATCCCTTGCAATTTCCAGTCCGTCAAAGAGTGTGCCGTCACTGCCTGTCTCAAAGAAATGCTTTAACATGCTCATGTTCAGCGTTTTGCCAAAACGTCTTGGCCGTGTAAACAGACTGACCTTCCCGAAATGCTCCAGCAGCGTTTTGATTAACCCTGTCTTATCGGCATAGTAATATCCCATTGTGCGCATTTCTTCAAAGTCCTCAATTCCCATCGGGAGCTTTACTTTTCCTGCCATGCTTTCCCTTCTTTCCACGCGCTTTATGCTTTCCTCGTTCTCTCTCCAAGTATATCACACATCTCAAGTAAAAGTATACTTTTCTCAAAATTAGTACAGTGAAAAAAGTTTTGGATAGCTTGACGCAAAATATTTTTACATGATACAGTTACTTCAAAAACGTAAAGCGCAGCTCTAAACCACCGTTTTAAGGCTTCACACGAATATTGTACAAAGATAAGCAAATATTGTTATAGAATACAAGCTATCTAGTGAATATAATACAATTATAAGCCAATCCGCTATACCCGCGGCAGATAAATTCAAGATAAAATTATTTTATAAAAAAGAACTGGAGGAACCTTCTATGAAATTCTGGAAAGAAAACCACTCCCTCATGTGGAAGCACCAGTATGAGACTGTGTGCATCACACCGTGGGGCAAAAACGCACTGCGTATCCGCGCGACAAAATTCCCCAATTTTACCAGCCAAGACTGGGCGCTCGAAGAACCTGTACCGGACACTTCCGCCGATGTCTCCATCGAATTGAACTGCGGCGAAAATACACAAAACCCTGACGCTTCCATAATAAACGCGTCTATTACAAACGGGCGTCTGTGCATCAAGGTAGATGCGGCGGGGATTATGACCTTTTACCGCGATGGACAAAGAATCCTCAAAGAATATCATCGGGATTACGACCAGCCCTCCTGCCGCCAGAGCAGGTGCCTTAGAATCCGCGGGCGAGCGTACAAGGCTATCATTGGCGGCGACTATGAGATGAAGCTGCGCTTTGAGAGTACCGACGGCGAAAAGATCTATGGCATGGGACAGTATCAGCAGTCTTACCTCGATCTAAAGGGCTGTACCTTAGAGCTTGCGCAGCGCAATTCACAGACTTCTATCCCATTTGCGGTGTCCAGTCTCGGCTATGGCTTTTTGTGGAATCATCCGGGCGTCGGCAATGTCGTGTTTGGCAGAAACTATACGGAGTGGGAAGCCAAGGCCGCAAAACAGCTCGACTACTGGATTACCGTCGATGACAATCCTGCAAAAATCCTGCAAAACTACACTGAAGTGACTGGCAGAACACCCATGATCGACAAGGCGCTTCTCGGACTCTGGCAATGCAAGCTGCGCTACCGGACGCAGGAGGAAGTGCTTGGCGTGGCAAGAAAATACAAGGAATTGGGAATTGCGCTTGATGTGATTGTGATTGACTTTTTCCACTGGACGAGACAGGGCGATTGGAAATTTGACGCAGAATATTGGCCTGACCCGAAAGCAATGTGCGACGAGCTGCACGCTATGGGCACCAAGGTTGTCGTGTCCGTGTGGCCCACCGTTGACAAAAAGAGTGAAAACTTCGCTGAATTGTTTGACCGCGGTCTGCTAATCCAGACGGAACACGGCAGCAACCAGACCTATGAATTTCAGGGCGACTGCCTAACCATCGACGTAACAAACCCCGAAGCACAGGAATATTTGTGGGAGAAATGCAAGAAAAATTATTATGATTACGGCATTGATATGTTCTGGCTCGACAATGCAGAGCCGGATTACAGCGTATACGACTTCGATAATTACCGCTATTATGCAGGAAGTGCGCTGGAGGTCAGCAATGTTTATCCAAAACTTTATGTCAAGACCTTTTATGAGCAGACCAAAGCGCTCTCGCTCGTGCGGTGCGGCTGGGCGGGCAGCCAGAAATATGCGTCCCTATTGTGGTCCGGTGATATCCCAAGCACGTTTGAGTCCCTGCGAGACCAAATGATCGCAGGGCTTCACATGGGGCTTGCGGGTATCCCATGGTGGACAACGGATATTGGCGGCTTTATGACGGACGATGCCGCCGACCCAGATTTTCGCGAACTTTTGCTGCGCTGGTTCGAATTTGCCGTGTTCACCCCGATTCTGCGCATGCACGGCGACCGCGGTCCCCACGATATCCCGCCGCTCTCCGAAAAAGAATGGGGCGGCGGCTGCCTGTTTACTGGGTATCCCAATGAACTTTGGAGTTACGGCGATGAGGCTTTTGACATCATGAAGCGCCAGCTTGACCTGCGTCTCTCCCTCAAACCCTATATCGAAAAGCTGATGCAGGAGGCGTCCGAGACAGGCGCGCCGCTGTTGCGGACAATGTTTTTCGAATTTCCTGATGATGCGCGCTGCTGGGAATTGGACGATCAGTACATGTTCGGAAATCAGTATTTAATTGCGCCAATCCTACAGTTCGGTCAGCGCGAGCGCAAGGTATATCTGCCTGCCGGCACTTGGAAACAGCTTGCCGACAATCAGCTTTATGAGGGCGGACAGACTGTGCTCAGTCCTGCGCCGTTAGCGCAAATTCCGGTGTTTGAGCGGCAGCATTAAGCTTGCCGCATCAGCGCCTCGTGCCACACTGCCTCTTGAAAGCCCGGACATACGTCTTGGTCTGTGATCAGCAGGGGGCGCTTTACCAGCATTCCGTCTGTGGATAACAACTGGTACTGCTCCTCCTCGCTCATCTCGGGCAGCTTGTCCGCAAGCTTCATTTCTCGATACAGTTTTCCCTGTGTATTAAAAAACCGCTTTAGGGGCAATCCGCTCTTTGCGTGCCACTCTTTCAGCTCCTCCGCTGTCGGGTTTTCTTCCTTGATGGGACGAATCTGCACCTCACAGCCGATTTCCTCCACCCACTTTAGCGCCGTTTTACAGGTGCTGCATTTTTCATAACAAAGTACTACTGGTTTCATTGTGATCTCCTCCTGTTTGAATTGATGTGATTTTATTCTATCATTGCTATTTGTATCTGTCTAGTGATCTTCTAAAACCGAATGCCCCTTGCCATGCAGTCCCTTCTTTGTTATACTGAAAAATATGAAAACACTTTTCCGAGAAGGGAGAACCCAAAATGGAAGCAGAAAAGATTATGAGAGAACGTTTTGGCAGGGACAGCATTATCGCGCTGGCAACCGTGGAGGGCAGTATGCCATGTGTGCGCAATGTCGATGCCTACTATGAGAACGGGGCATTCTATATCATCACACATGCCCTTTCCAATAAAATGAAACAGCTCGCGCAAAATCCCAATGCGGCGATTGCCGTAGACTGGTTTACAGCACATGGGACAGGCGCGAGCCTTGGTACGGTGTCCTGTTCTCGCATGGAACGAGATATGACATTGATTTTACTGGCAAAGCAGCAATGGCATCTATCAATTAATCATCAATGCCAAACACATACTCTAGCTGGTCCTCCGCGGCGTCCAGCTTATCCTCGAGTAGTTCCAGTTCGCGCTCGAGCCGTTTATAGTCCTCCCTTGTCAGGGATTGGTTTTTATAGAGGTATTCCAGCTCATCCTCATGGCGGTCGAGCAGATCATCAATCTGCTTCTCCTCCTGTTTCAAGGCAAAGAACTGTTCCAGATCGTCTGCGGCTGTTCCGCCCGGCGCGGCGCTGTTTGCCTTTTCGGCAAACGCATCGACCATACTGCCTAACTCCTGCATGGTATAGGTGGTCAGCCCGGCTGTCGAATTGTCCGGCTGGTTCGACACACCGCCATTTTGATCATATTGTGACGGATTGTGATTGCGCTCTTCGTCATGGCCGGGAATATGATTGATCTCTGCGTTTGGTGTGGGCTGCATCTGTGTACTGTTATCTGCGATGCTGTCAGACTGCTGGTCATTTCTGACACTGGTGTCAGTTTGTTCCTGTGCAGATTCCGCCGCGGACGGCGTTTCGTCGGTTGTATTGCTGCTCACTGCATTGTTATCTGCCGCCTGCTGCTGCAATGCGGCGATCTGCTGTTCTAACTGTGCGATTTGTTCTTTCAATGCCTCCGTCTCTGCACCGGTGTCCGTGTTGGACTGGCAGCCTGTCAGCAGCATGGTCGTGGCGGCAATGGCGAGCGCACTGTTTTTAACCATTTTCTTTATCATTATTATTTTTATGCTCCCTTCTTTTCATACAAATTATATGAATTTATGATATTAACTTATTCTATCGACCTCTTGTATCTCTTGAAGTATCTCGTTCTGGCTCCTTCCTCTAAAACGGTTAGAAAATAAGAAGTTTAACACGAGTTCAAGTCGATCTATGGCTATAATTGCTGCATTTTTGCATAAAATATATGCGTAACTTGTAAAGTAATTTGATGTTATAAAATACGGAATAATCGGTGTAAATGCATCAATTACAAGATTCCTATATATCACCCGCTCTCCTATTTGTGCTCTTTTTTTCGAGAAATCATTCGTCTTTAACAAATAAATTGCACCTGCAAGCTCTCGAATTTCAGACACCTCAACACATTCATTTTTATAATGTTTTGCCTGACCTATCACATACAACAGATTACTGTTTTGTTCATTTGCCGTCAAACACGGTACATATTTTTTGTAGCCGACAAAATCAATTCCTTGGTCATGTGAACATTGTGTAGCATTCACTTCCTCACATCCAACAATCTCTTTTAAAAACAAAGCGCACAGCTTCTCAAAATCTCCAGCTGTAATATGGTCAATCACCTGTGTGATCTGAATCAAATCTTGTCTATACTTCTCATTCACTTGATAAATAAACGTATCATTATTAAACTTTAGTAGACTATGTCCATATAACGTTTCAGCATCTTGAAAGAATATAGATATCTTCTCCGCTAATAACTGTATTTCTTCAGCATTCGTACTCCCAAATATTTCCTCATACAATCTGTCTACACTATCGATCTTATCCGACGATATAATCAATTTTTCGATGATTGCCCTAAACTGTTTCTCTTTTGCGTACAAATTACCCATGCCTATATCCTTATAATGATTGAATTAATTTTTTAATCAGCTTTCCCTGTGTCTCCATCTGGTCAATAATCTTTAAAATGGTCGCTTTGTCCTGATCTTCTAAATTTGTAAGTGTTCCTAAATTTAACTTATTCAAAATACGTGTAATTTGCTTAAAATTATTCTTTAGGGCTTCTTTCGAGCAGTACTCACTTTCCTCTTTCGCCTCTGTCACATTTCTGCTTTCCTCTAGCTTTTCCAAAGCCTGATCATCCATCACAAACTTCATAATTTCTCTTATTTCATCCCGTTTTGTGACTATAGGCTCGAGCATTTTGCCATTATCATCTTCATAGGGAACCAGCCATGAAAACAATCGCCTCATATTTTGCTTATTCTGAAAAGAATTAAGATTTTCATTCCATTCAAGCCATTGATCTCTCATTTCGGGCTTCCCCATGATTTCATAAAAAATCGATGATAATTTATTCGGTGCAAAATAATCGCCATATTCTGCATCATTCCTAAATATTTCCAGTGCATAATATGTGTTTAATCTTCGCTTCACATTTTTCAGTGTTATTCCAAGACTTTCTGAGATATCTCTCAATTCCATATGATGCCTGCGCACTAAATTGGCAATCAATTCTGACTGCTCATAATCTCCCCACTGCCTAACACCGCTAACATGTCGCAATCCCATGAGAATTTCATATTCCTTATCATCAGCATCATACTCAACCACATCCAAATTATCAAAGCATTCTGGGTTTACTTTGCCTATTTCCATGCCATCTTCGTATAGTTCCTTCAAAACCTTGAGTGTGGTAATTCTCCTATTCCCTTCCACTACAAGATACTGTTCCTTCGAATCATCAAGCGGTCTAACAATAATGTTATCAATCTTTAGATAACCATTTTCCTTAAAACTCTCCAGCAAATCTTTTATATCTGATGAATTTTCACCTTTCATCATTTTCATCACGCGTTTCTGAACCATACTATTGCATATGTTTTTATCTTCCACCGTTTTGTAATTCGGATTACCTCTTAGCCTGTAATTATTGGGATCAAGATATAAACGATCAAGCACCACTTGTATCACATTCATTGCTTTGCCTCTTTCTTTTTACAATTAATACAGAACTATAACGAACTATCAACTATATTATAATGTAATTCAATAAGGTTGTAAAGGAATAAAAATGTAAACAAACTGCCATGACACCTTCCGTCAAAGCACATTCCAGCTCACCTCATACGCCTCCCATGGCGCTGGCATTTCCAATTTTCGAATCATATCCTCCAATGCAGGTTCGGGAATATAACGTGCTCTTATTTGGTTTCTGGCAAACAGCTCTTGATACGGGACTTCCAAATACAACACATGCACCCGCGCACCATATCCGGCAAACAGCCCAATCAGCCGCTGTCTGGTCTCCTGAATGATGTTCGTCGCATTCCATATAAACGGCTGCTTTCTCCTCAAATAAATTCTTGCCTGTTCCGTGGCAGCCTGCGCAACCTTACCTGAATTTTTGGCAGGCGAGATGCCCATCTGTTCCCGGATATCATCGAGCGAGACAACCGGCAGTCCGCCGCCATGCTGCGCAATCCAGCTATCTTTTCCCGCAAGCGGCAGACCTGACAGCAAGAGAACATCAAACTCCGTGCGATCACATAACGCTGCCTGATACCATAATGCCTCCCGATGAAAATACTCATATTTGGTATAGCAATTGGCAAACATATACGGCTGTTCCCAAATGCCCAACTCCTTTACATAGTCCGCAAATAACGCCACCTGTTCTTCCAACTGGCAGGCTTCCTTTGCAATCCGTCCCTGCACATCTGCCTTGGAGAGCAGATACAGAAGCCTCAAAGAAATGCTCTCCGCCGCTTTCAGCAAATCACATTCTATTCTGTCTTTTGTCCAGAACCACACGGGCAATCCGTGATAACGAATCAGCTTGGCAGCTATCTCCCGCTGGGAAAAGGTCAGCCCGAACTTCTCTGCCTTGCTGTAAGCCAGCCAGCGGAACTTCTTTTCCCCAATTTTCGTGTGATTGGGCGATACCCAGTTTCCGTCCTCCTGCTTGGTGCAGTAAATCTTGCCAATATCATGAAAAGCTGCCGCCATAAACAACAGCTCCTGTTCCTCCTGCCCGAGTTCCCCCCACTCTGGAAGTGCTAAAAGCGATTCACAGACCATTTCTGTATGGCGGTAAACATCACCCTCGCCGTGATAGGCGGGATTTTGAGGTATATCTCGCATCTGTTTTAACTCGTCATATTTGCAAGAGAGCTTCTGAAAAGAAAATCCACCACTGCGAATTTCTCTAAGAATTTCCTGACACATCCGCCTCCGCTCCCTCCTGCATAGCAAACAAATCCACTCCGTCTGCCAGACAATTGACGATAATCGGCCGGTCTGCCCAGTGGCTCTCCGAATCGAGAATGGTGTTGAGGAAAGACCCACGCACATACTTTAGACGGTCTGTCACGTAATCTCCGTCCTCCACCTTGATATAAATTCCTTCCATGATTCCCGTCAAATCGGTCTGCCGAGTTGCCAGCCCGCTGTCTGTGCCACTCTTCCTGCACTGTGCAAGAAAATTATCCTGCTGCCGCTCGGAAATAAAAAGACTCTGCCCAATCCACTTCTCAATTTCCCCCACTGTGTTGAAATATCCCTGCGTCAATACACGCACCGAATGAATAAACGGCGCATTGTCCAGAAATTCCCTGCGCTTGCGGGTTGAAAAGAACCGCTGCTGCCTTTTGTCAAAAATATCAAACTCCATAAAATAGTGCGGCAGCCTGTCATAAAATACAGTATGCTTCGCAAACAGCCATTCACCGTACATCACGTATTGGTCTCCTAACAGCGCGTGCAGACTGCTTTCAAAACAACTCGCCCAGACTTTGAACAAATCAAACTGTCGTTCGCCGTATCCGCCGTTTAAAAAATGGCCGCGGCTCTGCAAATACATCTTTCCATCTCCGCCAAAACTGATCCCACAGTTCGCTCCATCTACCTTTTCCTCCAGAACCAAATAGCTTCCCTTGATCTCCTCCAATTTTACAACATTTAAGTCCCCGTCTCCCAGTTGTTGCCTCGAACCCTCAAGATGCCGGGTTCTTGGGTATTTAAAAATCTGTTCCATCTCTATCAATCCTCTTTCCTTCTAATCTCTATGCAAGCCTTTTCTATGCACCGCGGGCAACTTTTGCTGCTTATTTCCTCTCCGCGTCCATGTGCAATCGAGTAGGGAAAGCCCTTTTCTCTACTCGCGCGCCGGGCACCCGTCAGCTTCTGCTGACATACTTCCTTGGGGTGCCCGTGTGCATAAAAAAAGCTGTGAAGGAATACTTTCACAGCATACAAAAAACAGCAATACCCTCTCAGGCAGATGCTCCATACTGATCCTTTATTCCGATTTACAGAAGTAAACAGGGAACGTTTCCCTGCCTGTGCACCAAAACATAGCCACAATCTGACGCAGATCGTGCCTGTGATGACTCTGTATTATTTTATCGGAATATCGGATTACATGGGAAACCTCCTGTCTGAAACGAAAACAATATGTTAATTGTCACTATAGCACCCGCAAAATGCTTTGTCAAGATGGCAGCTTCTTGCAATCAAGATGATTATATTTGAAAGAGAAGTCAATGATAAAGTTTAAAATAAACTGAGATTGTCAAGACATTATTTTTATATTGAATCCCTTTTATACCACCCTCTATTTTATCCAATAATTCCCTTACAATATACAATCCCAATCCCGCATTCCCATTGGAGCGTGATGTATCTACGGTATAAAATTTTTGAAAGAGCATATCAACATCTATATTCTTTAATTCTGATGTCGTATTTTTTACTGTAAAAATTCCATTTGCGTCTATCACAATTTCAATATAATCGTTCGCATACCGGATTGTATTTGTAATCAGATTTTCAATAATTCTTTTGCAGACAACTGTATTGCCGGTTATCCATACAGGAGCATTTTCTGTTTTAATAATGGGCGTCCGTTCTTTCAGTTCGTTATATTTATCAATCAGACAATCCGTTACAATTCTATTGATATCTAGTTTTTCAACTTCCAGAATATAAGCCTCACGATCGATCAATGACAAATCATAAAATATTTGCAGCAGTTCCGTTAGATAGTCTGCCTTTGCTTGAATGATCGATAAATAGTGTTCCTGTTCTTCTTTCCTTTCACAGCTTTTTAAAAGTACTAAATATCCCTGAATAGATGTTAAAGGTGTTCTTATATCATGAATGATATTCGCTATAGATTGCTGCAATTGTTCTTTTTCCTGTATCATCTGAATTTTTGTTTTTTGTTCCAAATCGTTTTTTTCATTGATTGTATCCGCTAAATTCTCTATATATTTATTGGATAAGGAAATTCGTAGTTTTCTGTCTTCGCCAATCTGTCTTGTTATCTCACAGATTTGGCGTTTCCATGAAAAAAGAGCGCATGCTAATATAAGATTCAGTAAAACCAACAATAAATCAATCATACACACACTCTCCTTCGATAAAATGCAGATTACTTCCTATTTAAATTCCTGTTTATCTACTAACCGTCTTAGCTTTCCTTAGTTTTCAAGGCTTTGCGGTATGCCTAACCTTAAAATATGTATCCTTTTCCCTTGTTTTTGCCCTTATGGGCAGATTACAAGGGAAAGTTTTTCTTATTCAGTTTTAATTCATTCCCACAACCTTATCCAAGAGTTTTGCGGATTCCCGCTTAGCTTCTTTTGTAGCGTGTGCATAGACATTCATGGTGGTGCTTACGTCCGAGTGTCCCAAAAGCTCCTGCACATCCTTTGGCTGTGCCCCGTTAGATAATAGGTTAGTTGTGTAGGTGTGTCTTAGTGTGTGGAAATGGAAACCCTCTAACTCTGGCACTTTCCTCGCTGCTGTTCGGCAGGCTGTTTCTACGGTGGCGGGAAGTTCAAGACAGCCATCTTCCCTCAAACATACAAAGGAGATTTCCGTATAATCCTCCGGCGCATCTTCTGTCATTGACAGGTTGTAATACTCATAATGCACCCTGTTTTTCTCTGTAACTTCCCTGTAGAAATTTCTGTGATAGAGTTCGCCATACTGCATACGGTTTTTAAGCTGCTGTTTTCTTGCTTTCTTTAAGATGTCCGCAAGGGCGTTTCCAAAATCAACTATACGCACTTTTTTCCTCTTGGTTGAGCCGATTTCGTGCTTATGGGTAGCGCCGTTGTAACGGACACTCCTGCGAACTGTCAGATATTGTTCCTCAAGGTTGATGTCCTGCCATGTCAGACCTGCCACTTCCCCAAGCCTGAGTCCTGTGAAATAAGCTATCTGTACGGGCAGGATTGCGTCTTTGCTGCGTTTTCCAAGCTGTGCAGTCAGTTTTTGATACTGCTCAAATGACAGTGGTTTGACTTTGCCATTGTCGGTGTCCGTTTCCTCCGCAAACAAATCCATATCGTCCTTTTTGTGCCTCATTACCACATACTGCATGGGATTGAACGTGATGTACTGTTTTGGGAACACCGCAAAGCGGAATGACTGCTGCAATACTGCGGAATAAGACCGTATATAGTCAATGGAATATCCCTTTGAAACAAAGTCCTCAACCGTTCCACCGAATGAGAGCAAATCCATAAACTGCTGTAAATGCCCCGAAGTAACCGTTTTTAGCTTTCGTCTGCTTACAGGGTGCTGTTTAATGCGGTTGATCGCCTGTAAATAAGTACCGACAGTGCCATTGCTGAGTGTTCCTGTCTTTAATTCTTCCTCCGCCCATGTGTCAAGCAGCTGCCCAAGAGTGATATTGTCAGCCTTTGCAATGAATTTCTTACTTTCATAGTCCTCCATTGCCTGCCTTAACAGCTTTTCCGTTTCACTCTTGCTTTCTGTTCCTGCGCATTCTTTCTGTACCAAGTTACCGCTTGCGTCCTCCACATAGAAGCGGTAGTACCATTTTTTACCTTTTTTCCGTACTGATCCTTTTGCCATAATCGTTTCTCCTTTCAATGAACGCATTTCTGCGTATGTAATCATTGAACAGATATGGCAGTCGGAACTGATGGAATGCTTTCTGAAAATAAGGATAGCATAAAATCCGCTGTCCCGCTATACCGGATCGGAATCTTCTCCTGATAAAAGAACGGAAAGCCTTGCAGCGGCGGCATCAGGGTTTTTGGAGTAGAGCCTCACTATGTCGCCCATATCATTAAAGGCATTTACGGTGTGGGTAATCTCCCTAAGGAACATGATTTCATTATATTCCCTGTCCGATTCAAATCCCATTGTCTTTGCAAGCTGTGCACTTTCCCCGTTGCCCTTAAACTTCCTGCACGCAAGGCGGAACGAATCCACAAACAGCTCATATTCCTGCAGCATCAGCAGCAACAGGTCTTTTGAAAAGTCTGATTCGGAAGTTTCCATGTCATAAGGCAGTTTTGAAAGGATGGAGGACATGGCATCACGAATTAGCAGTTCCCTTTTATCCGTAATGTCAGATTCGTATTCCTCCGTTTCGCCTTTTAACCACTCTACGGAAACATGGAGTGCGTCTGCCAGACCGTCAAGGACAAGTTTCTTGGTGTTGTCAATCGTTCCTGCCTCGTACCTCTGAATGGTGGATGCGGT
>ERZ808028.373-NODE-373-length-40017-cov-5.517526_pt1 | contig 40017 bp, 39 predicted proteins | sample MGYA00380184_ERZ808028 | MGnify/ENA primary metagenome ERZ808028 (study PRJEB31490, sample SAMN06133397) | mouse gut metagenome | isolation source: J8_1 | host: mice | place: China: Chengdu | collected 2015-05 ...
AAAGCCGAAACAGCCCTCATCATATTTTGATTTAGACGCAGCGCTAAATGAAGTGGAGCTTGATTTATCAACATTCCCTGGTTTATCAAAGCAAGTAGAATTATTAAGTTTAACAAAAGAAGACTTAGCAATTATTTCTCATTTCAAGCAATATACAAATGAACTTGTACCATTAATGGTTAATGAATTCTACACCACAATTAGCAAAGCAAGTGAGCTTACATCAATTATTAATCACAACTCTTCAATTGAGCGTTTGAAAGTGACATTGACACGTCATATAACGGCAATTTTCAATGGTCAGTTCAATCATAACTATGTATTAGATCGTAAACGAATTGCACATGTTCATGTTGTAATTGGTTTACCATCAAAATGGTATTTAAATTCATTCCAAGCATTAAATAGTACGTTTATGACGTACTGTGCAGAACTTGGATTACCATTAGATGACTTTAAACGCGCAGTGAATGCATTTGCAAAAGTCATCAATCTCGAACAGCAAATCGTCATTGAAGCATATGATGAGGAGCAAGCAGATATACAGCAGCGCCACATTGATGAAAAAGCAGAAATTATGGTTTCTGTACAAAGTACTGCAGAAGAATTAAGTGCCATTAGTGAGGAAACAACTGCATCGATTCAATCTCTTGTAACACAATCTGAAGATATTTCAGATGCTACAAAAAAAGGGCTAAACTTCGTGAATGAAACCGAGCAAAAATCTGAGAATGGCACACGTTTACTCGTACAACAAAATGATTTAATGGCACGTATGTCGACATCTGTTAAACAATTAGATTCGACGATGGGGCATCTGCGTATTTCCTCACACAAAATCTCAGAAATCGTACGTCTCGTGACAGATATCGCTGATCAGACAAACCTTTTAGCACTAAATGCATCCATTGAGGCGGCACGTGCAGGGGAGCATGGAAAAGGCTTTGCAGTCGTAGCAGATGAAGTTCGTAAGTTAGCTGAGGAAACAAAAAGTGCTGTGCAAAACGTTTCTTCATTAATTCATGAAACCGAATGTAATATCGCCAATATATCCGCGTCTGTTAAAGAAGTAGATACACAAATTTTATCTGGCGTTGAAATGCAAAAAGAATTATCCGACTCATTCCAAACGATTGCACGCGCTGTTTCAGGTATTAAAACAAATCACACATCGACAACAAATGATGTATCTAACATCACAATAATATTAGACGAAATTTCAAATGCGACATTCCAAGTGGCAGATTCTGCAGAACGCTTATTAGAAGTAGCAACAGAATTAACGGAATAATGCCACTGAAAAATCGTCCTCTTAGAAGGGCGATTTTTTTATTATTTTGACATTCTAAAAGGAATCTTCTATACTTGTTTGGATTTCACTTGAAAGGAAGGATGATATGGTAACGCTCTATATTACGCGCCATGGGCAAACCGAATGGAACGTCCAAGAACGTATACAGGGATGGTTTGATTCACCGCTTACAAATTACGGGAAGGATCAAGCAAACGCTCTGTGTAAACGCCTTAGCAGTACACCATTCATCGCTGCTTACTCAAGTCCAAGCGGCCGAGCTTTAGAAACGGCAAAATTGATTTTACAGGGTCATCAAACGCCTCTTTTTATTAAGCATGAATTAAAAGAGATTAATGTAGCAGAATGGCAAGGAATGCTCGTTCAAAAAATTAAACAACAGTACCCTGAAGCCTATGATAATTACATCCATCACGCCGAATGCTTTGAGTCACTAGAAGGTGAAAATTACTACGATGTACTCGAACGTGCAAAAAAAATTATCGATAAAATTGAAGGTAAGTATGAGCAGGATGACAATATACTCGTTGTAACACATAGTATCGTTAAAAAAGTACTTATCAATTATTTCCTCGGACACTCGATAGACCAGCTTTGTGATTCGCCCCATATCGATGGCACAAGTTTAACTATTGTTCATCTTGAAAACGGGCATGCAACAATTGAAAAAGTTGGTTGTGTTGAACATATGCCACCAAAAACTAGATTTTCTCATTAAAAATAGATTGAGCGAGAACTTATTTCTAATAGGTTCGCAACAAAAAGAAGGAACCACGCTTATGGTTCCTTCTTTTTGTTAATCCTTTTATCGACTAAAATTAGTTTGTCCTAGCCTCTTTTTTAAAAGAATGAATGTGGCATTTCACGTTTTGCTTTACGATGTGCGCGACGTGCTGGACCCGATTCAAACAATCGACGTTCTTCATTTGTTTCTGGATAAACCGGGGCAACTTCTTGTGGTTTTCCATTTGTATCGACAGCAACCATCGTGACAAATGATTCTGTTGTTAGTTTAGTATCGCGTGTTTCAATATCACGAGCTTGTACCCGAATATAAATTTCCATTGAAGAACGTCCTGTGTTGCTGACAACTGCTTCTAATTCTAAAATTTCACCCGAATGTACCGGCGCAAAGAAATCAACTGAGTCAAATGAGGCTGTAACAGTTTGCATTTTAGCATGCTTCATTGATGTAACTGCTGCGATTTCGTCAATATAAGCTAAAACTTTCCCACCGAATATTGTATTCATATGATTTGTATCTGGTGGTAACACAAGATGTGTTTGCACCGTTCTTGATTGGCTCATTGGCACTGCTTCTAACATTGCAACCGCTCCTTCGTTTCTTTCATCTGTATCTATAATAAAACACATTCTGTATCATTTCAATAATTAAAGTTCACAAAATAGTCTTTAATCTGTATTTATTTAAAAACTAATATTAATATAACAGAAAAAAGCAGTGGATCACCCCACTGCTTTTTCATTGGCAATAATTTTTTTCACTTCCGCATATTCCTCATCTGTAAACACACGAGCGCGTATAAGGAAACTTTTATTTTCGATGGATTCAATTGAAAATCCACTCCCAAAACTATCCACAACATCTAATACATGTTGAGTATGCTTCGAATAATTGTAGAGGTTTTCATGCATATAAAATGGCACGTCTCCATCCACATATCCAAGGAGTACATCGATTTGCCCTACTTTAAATTCATCCTCCAAAAAGCATAATGGTTTCGAGCCTTCACAGCAACCACCTGACTGATGAAAAGCTAGTCCTTTTCCATATTTATCTTTTAAAAAATGAATTAATTCAACTGCTTTATCCGTTGCAACAACACGTTCAACCATGTTGCTCTCTCCTTTCGGTTTAGAAGAAACCTTGAGGCTTACGGTTATAGCTAACTAGCAAGTTTTTTGTTTGTTGATAATGATCTAACATCATTTTGTGGTTTTCGCGACCGATACCTGATAACTTGTAACCACCGAATTCTGCACCTGCTGGATATTGGTGATATGTGTTTGTCCATACGCGACCTGCTTGGATTGCTCGACCTGCACGGTAAGCAATGTCACCTGAACGAGACCATACCCCAGCACCTAAGCCGTACTCTGTATCATTCGCAATTTCAATTGCTTCGTCGTAATCTTTGAATGTTGTAAGCGATAATACAGGGCCGAAGATTTCTTCTTGGAAAATACGCATTTTGTTGTTTCCTTTGAAGATAGTAGGTTGGATGTAGAAACCATTTTCTAATCCTTCTACACGATTAGCTTCACCGCCGACTAACACTTCCGCACCTTCATCTTTACCAATTTGTAAATAAGACTTGATTTTTTCTTGTTGTTCATTTGAGTTTTGTGCACCCATCATTACTTCTGTATCTAATGGATTACCAATTTTGATTGCTTTTACGCGCTCAATTGCACGCTCAATGAATTTATCGTAAATTGATTCTTGGATTAATGCACGTGATGGACAAGTACAAATCTCACCTGAGTTTAGCGCAAACATAACAAGACCTTCAATTGCTTTATCTAAGAATTCATCATCTTCATCCATAACATCTTCAAAGAATACATTAGGTGACTTACCACCTAACTCTAATGTTACAGGAATGATATTTTCAGTTGCGTATTGCATAATTAAACGCCCTACTGCTGTAGAACCTGTGAATGCCACTTTCGCAATTTTTTTGTTTGTTGCTAAGGCTTTACCTACTGTTGCACCAAAGCCATTAACGATGTTTACAACACCTGGTGGTAGTAAGTCTTCGATTAATTCCATTACAACCATAATCGATACTGGTGTTTGCTCTGCCGGTTTTAATACGACACAGTTACCAGCTGCTAATGCAGGAGCTAGCTTCCAAACTGCCATTAAAATCGGGAAGTTCCAAGGAATAATTTGACCAACAACGCCTAGAGGCTCTTGGAAGTGATACGCTACTGTATCATCATCTAATTGCGTAAGACTACCCTCTTGTGCACGAATAGCAGAAGCGAAATAACGGAAATGATCTACTGCTAATGGAATATCTGCATTTAATGTTTCTCGAACAGCTTTACCATTATCCCAAGTTTCAGCAACCGCAATTAATTCTAAGTTTTCTTCAATGCGATCAGCAATTTTATTTAGAATATTAGCACGTTCAGTTGCTGAAGTTTTACCCCAAGCTTCTTTCGCTTTATGTGCAGCCTCAAGTGCTAATTCGATATCTTCAGCAGTTGATTTTGCAGCTTTAGTGAAAACTTCACCTGTTACTGGCGTTACATTATCAAAATACTCACCCTTTACTGGTGCTACCCATTCACCACCAATATAGTTATCGTATTTTTCCTTAAATTGAATTACTGCGCCTTCAGTGTTTGGATTTGCATAGATCATTACACTATCCGCTCCCTTACGATTATTTTAAAACATCAAATTCCCAGAATTTTCTGTTTCGTACATATATTATCTAACAAAAAACATATTTTTTCAAATAATAGGTCAATGGATTTCTGCTAATTCTCTTTCCTCATCTTCTGTAAAAGGTCGACTTCGTGTTAGAAATGCTTTTCCTAATTCTGCTTCAAGTGAAAAGCCACCCATCCCATTCGTAACATCGACAATGATTTGCGTGTGCTTCATATATTCATATAAGCTTTCATGCATGTAAAATGGAATATCCTCGTCTAATGTACCAAGCAATAAATCCACGCTGCCTTCTTTAAATTCCCCCTGCTCATAGCACATCGGTGCAGTTCCATCACAGCACCCACCAGATAAGTGAAATACTAGTGCTCCATGTGATGCTTTTAATTCTTGAATAACAGTCAGTGCTTCCTCAGTTGCGATTACACGTTCTACCATTTTCATCACCCCTTATTTATCTTTACCCGCATTAAAAAAGGACAAGCATCATACTTGTCCTTTCTGAGTCTATAAACCACCTAAATATGCTGCACGTACTTCATCACTTTCTTGTAGTTCCTTAGCATCGCCAGATAATACAACTTTACCGGTTTCAATAACGTAGGCTCGCTGCGCAACTGACAGTGCCATATGTGCGTTTTGTTCAACTAATAAAATCGTTGTACCTGCTTCGTTAATTTCTTTAATAATACTAAAAATCGTTTGAACCATTAAAGGTGCTAGGCCCATCGAAGGTTCATCTAGCAACAATAACTTAGGCTTCGCCATGATCGCGCGACCCATCGCAAGCATTTGTTGCTCACCACCAGATAACGTTCCTGCAGACTGGCTTTTTCGTTCAAGCAATCGCGGAAATAGCTCATAAACTCGTTCCATATCTCTTTTAATACCATCGCGGTCTTTGCGTAAATAAGCACCTAAATCTAAATTTTCCTCTACACTCATGTTTGCAAAAACTCGACGACCTTCTGGTACTTGCGAGATGCCACTCTTCACAATTCCTTGCGCTGCTTTTCCTGCGATTGAGTTTCCGAGGTATTCAATTTTGCCTTTTTTCGGTTTTAATAGGCCAGATAACGTCTTAAGTAACGTTGTTTTCCCGGCACCATTTGCACCGATTAATGTAACGATTTCACCCTCATTTACTTCTAGTGATACTTCACGCAATGCTTGAATATTGCCGTAAAATACATCGATATTTTCAACTTTTAGCATTAAACCGTTACCTCCTCACCTAAATACGCCTCGATTACTTTCTTGTTGCTACGAATTTTTTCTGGTGTGCCTGATGCGATAAGTTGCCCATGGTCTAGGACATAAATTCGCTCACAGATTCCCATAACAAGTCCCATATCATGCTCGATTAATAAAATTGTTAAATCAAATTTTTTACGAATCAATGCAATTAAATCCATCAATGCACTCGTCTCTTTTGGATTCATACCAGCAGCTGGTTCATCTAATAATAAAAGCTTAGGCCCGGCAGCTAATGCACGTGCAATTTCAAGGCGGCGCTGCATCCCATAAGGTAAATTTTTTGCTAGCTCATCTTTATATTTATCTAGCTCGAAAATCTTTAAAAATTCGAGTGATTCCTTCTCCATTTTTGCTTCACCTTTGAAATAAGTTGGTAAACGTAATATTGAGCTTAGTACCGAATGATTTGCTAGAGAATGGTTCGCTACTTTTACATTATCAAGAACAGTTAATTCTTTGAACAGACGAATATTTTGGAATGTACGGCTCATACCACTTTTTGTTACTTGGTGTGGTGACATATTATTGGTCACTTTTCCATCAAACGTAATCTGTCCCTCTGTTGGTTTATATACACCTGTTAGCATATTAAAACTTGTCGTTTTTCCGGCACCATTTGGACCGATTAGACCGATTAGTTCTCCTTCAAATAATTCCATATCAAAGCCTTGTACAGCCTTTAACCCACCAAACTGAATACCGACATTTTCTACTTTTAAAAGAGAGTTACTCATGTGCGTCTCCTCCCTTGCGCTTACGTTTGAATAAATCTGTAATTTCTTTTGTACCCATTAAACCTACTGGGCGATAAAGCATGACAAGAATTAACACAAGGCTGTAAATAATCATTCGTGTTTCTGGGAAGTCTTGTAGGTAAAGTGAAATAATTGTTAATGCAACTGCCGCAATCACTGCACCTGATAGGCTACCAAGACCACCTAGTACAACATAAATTAAAATATCAAATGATTTTAAGAACCCGAATTGAGCTGGTTGAATGATGAAGAAATTGTGAGAGAATAAACCACCTGCAAGCCCTGCAAATAACGAACCAATCGCAAATGCGAGTACTTTATAATACGTGATATTAATTCCCATCGCATCAGCAGCAATTTCATCTTCTCGAATCGCAATACAAGCACGACCATGACGTGAGCGTGTAAAGTTCGAAATGACAATAATCGTAATTAACATGCCGAAGAATGCATACGTCCACGTTGTTTGTTGCATAACTTGCATCCCTGCCGCTCCACCAACATACTCCCAGTTTAAGAAGATAATACGGATGATTTCTGCAAAGCCTAATGTGGCAATGGCTAAGTAATCTCCGCGTAAACGAAGCGTTGGAATCCCAACGATTAATCCTGCAATCGCAGCTACAATAGCACCTGCAAGTAATCCAACGATAAATGGTAAATGTAGCTGCATCGTACAAATCGCTGAAATGTAGGCCCCTACTGCTAAAAACCCTGCATGGCCGATTGAAAACTGTCCTGTAATACCAATAACTAAGTGAAGACTGACAGCTAACATTACATTAATCGCAATCGTAATAAGTAAATTTGAATAATACATATCTAATTGACCACTTGAAATCATCACTTGAATAATTGCATAGCCAATAATCGCTATAATCGTGTAGATCCAAAATGTTTTTGAAATTTTCATCATGACCACCTACACTTTCTCGCGCGTATTTTTACCAAAAATACCCGCTGGTTTAAAGATTAAAATTAAAATAAGAATGATAAATGCTGCTGCATCGCGCCACATTGAGAAGCCAAGCGCACTAACAACTGTCTCCACAATACCTAGCACCATACCACCTGTCATAGCACCTGGAATACTACCAATACCACCTAGTACAGCTGCAATGAATGCTTTTACGCCAGGGATAATCCCCATTAATGGATCAATTTTTGTGTAGTATAAACCGAATACTACGCCAGCAGCACCTGCTAATGCAGAACCAATTGCAAACGTTGCTGAGATTGTATTATTCACATTAATCCCCATTAAGCGAGCAGCTTCCATATCATGAGAAACAGCACGCATTGCTTTACCAATTTTTGTTTTATGCACAATAAATTGTAGTAATAACATTAAAACAATTGTTGTGACTAGTATAATGATTGATTCTGAGCTAATTTGTGTACCAAAAACAGTAAATGTTTTTGAAATAACTGCATTATCAGGGTAAGCTTCCGGCTGTGCGCCGCGGAAGAAAATCGTCGTATATTCAATTAATAACGACATCCCGATAGCTGTAATTAACGCGGCAATACGCGTCGCATTACGTAAGCGTTTATAAGCAAGGCGTTCAATAACAACACCTAAAATAGAACAAATAACCATTGCGGCAAGTAACGACGGAATAAATCCGATATGCCAATGTGTTAAGCCGTAAAATCCAACAAATGCACCAATCATAAAAACATCACCATGTGCGAAGTTAATTAATTTAATGATGCCGTATACCATCGTATATCCAAGTGCAATCAACGCATAAATACTACCAATTGATATACCGTTTACGAGTTGTTGAAGCCACTCCATAATTTTCACTCCTTTTTATCAAATTAAAAAAAGGAGGACAAGTGCCCCCCTTCATAAAAGACTTGTCGCTTAAGGTTCCACCTTTGTTTTGAACACTTGTTTGCCGTCTTTAAATTCAAGAACTGTTGCCGATTTGATTGTGTTATGTTCTTCATCCACAGAAATTTTACCTGTTACAAGACTTAAATCCTTCGTATCTGCTAATGCTTTTTGAATATCTTCACCTTTTGTTGAACCTGCTCGTTCAATTGCATCTTTTAGCCAGTACACTGAGTCGTAGCCAAGTGCATTGAAGGCATCTGGTGATTTATCATCATTTGCTTCTTTAAATGCTTTTACGAATTTTTGGATTTTTTCATCTGGATCTTCTGCAGAATAGTGGTTTGTAAAGAATGTGTTATCAAGTGATTTGGCACCCGCAAGCTCAACAATTTTTGGTGAATCCCATCCATCGCCACCCATCATTGGAGCGTCAATACCAATTGAACGTGCTTGCTTCACAATTAAGCCTACTTCTTCGTAGTAACCTGGTACATAAATGAAATCAGGATTTTTTGATTTTAAGCGTGTAAGTGTTGATTTAAAGTCCGTATCTTTTGCTACATATGATTCTTCAGCCACAACCTTGCCACCATTTGCTTCAATTTGCTTTTTGAATGCTTCAGCTAAACCTTTTGCATAGTCACTTGAGCTATCCGCAAAAATCGCTACGTTTTTCGCTTTCAAATCATTTGATGCAAAGTCCGCCGCAATTTTCCCTTGGAATGGGTCAATGAAGCATGTACGGAATGCATATTCATTTACAGCACCGTCATCATTTACTGTTACTGTTTGTGAAGTACCTGATGGTGAAATAAGTGGCATTTTATTTTGGTCCGCTACTTGTACAGCCGCCACTGTATTACCAGATGTTGCTGAACCAATTTGCGCTACTACTTTTTCTTGTGTCGCTAATTTTAATGCCGCTGATGTCGCCTCAGAGTTTTCTGATTTATTATCAATTTTTACTGCCTCGATTTTTTTACCATCGATACCACCTGCATCATTAATTTCTTTAATTGCAAGTTCCGCACCCTTTGAAATTCCCGAACCATATGATGCTACAGCGCCTGACAGCTCTAAGTTCAAGCCTATTTTAATTGTGTCACCATCTGATGACCCACTACCTGAACCTGAATCTTTCGAGCCACACGCTGTTAATGTTCCTAACAATAGTGCAGATGAAACAATCAATGCACCGTACTTCTTTAAATTGTTATTCTTCATTAAACTTCATCCCCCTTGCGCCAAATTTTATTTAATAATTCTGACTATTGATAACATAACTTTAAAATATGTTTTCTAATTCCATATTTTATATTCTAAAAACAAATAAGTAAACATAATTTTCTATTAATTCTAAAAATTAAAAAAATAATATATTAGCATTTTTTAGAGAATTTAACTGTTTTTTCTAGAATTTAACGTTCGAATGATTTATTGCTATAATTAGATAAAGGAGGTTTCACAATGACAAAAGCGTTAATGTGGTTTCGTTATGATTTACGGTTGCATGATAATCTAGCATTACTTGCTGCAAGCGACTTCGATGAAGTCATTCCTGTGTTCATCTATGAAAAAACAAATTCAGCTACTACGGCCTCTGATTGGTGGCTACATTATTCATTAGAAGCGCTAGCAGAATCAATTAAATCACGTGGTGGTTCACTTATTATACGCCAAGGAAATCCACAACTCATTATTGAAGAATTGATGAATACATTCCAAATAGATGCCCTATTTTTCAATCGTAGTCTCCTATCTAAAGATGTACTACTTGAACAAGAACTCGTTGAAAAATATTCTACTAAAACAACATATGTGAAGTGTTTTGATGATCGATTACTATTTTATCATCATAAGATTGTTACGAAGAATCAGACACCATATAAGGTATTCTCGTCTTATTGGAAAATAGCAAAGTTGCAATATATTACTTTTCCACAAAATAAAAATAGTTCTTTTTCGAAAGATACATTTGATTCTTTGGCATTAGATGACTTAAAATTAATCGATAATCATCATTGGATGAAAAAATTTGGTGCATATTGGACTCCTGGCGAACAGCAGGCCATTCAAAAATTTGAGGATTTTATCGAACAAGATTTACCTTTTTATAATAAACTGAGAGATTTCCCAGGAAAGCAGGGAACGTCTGATATGTCTCCTTATTTAGCTTGGGGGAATATTAGTATTCGCTCGATGTGGTACCGTGTAAAGCGATTTATTGATGAACAGCCCGAACATGCAGATGCTGCTGATAGCTATTTAAGACAACTAGCCTGGCGAGACTTTGCTTATGAACAGTTAGCACAGTTCCCTGACCTTGACCGTGTTCCTGTGCGTAAAGCCTTTCAGCATTATCCATGGGCTTTCGATGAGGATTTATTCACAGCGTGGAAAACCGGCCAAACTGGTTACCCGCTAGTGGACGCTGGGATGCGTGAACTGTGGGAGACGGGCATTATACACAACCGTGTTCGAATGGTTGTAGCTTCTTTCCTTGTTAAACATCTACGCATCCCTTGGCAGTACGGCTATGACTGGTTTAAAGAAACGCTCGTCGATTTTGATACCGCAAATAATGCGATGGGATGGCAATGGGTTACCGGTAGTGGTATTGATGCTGCGCCTTATTTCCGCGTTTTCAATCCTACTGGACAAGCTCAAAAATTTGATAGTGGCGCTTTATACATTAAACGTTGGATTCCAGAGCTAAAAGATGTTCCACCTGATGTTATCCACAGCCCTCAAAAATATGTAGCAGCGCATCACATAAGTTATCCACAGCCAATTGTGGACCATGCAACAGCACGAAAGCTTGCGCTTGAAGGCTTTGAGCATATTAAAAAACATTAAAAAAAGCAGGAATCGCTCATCGGCGGTTCCTGCTTTTTTATACGCAGACATACGATTATTTTCGCTGTCTTTATATATTATTTTTCATTACGTTGAATAGCTGCTGCAAGGAGTTTATCTTGAATATTAACATATTGTTCGATTTCTTCGTCTGTCAGTGCATCGAATAATTCTGTTTGAAACTCACGACCAAATGCTTGAGCTTCATTGAATACTTTCAGGCCTTCTTCCGTAATATCGAGCAATACATGGCGACGATCATCATCGTTATATTTACGAACTGCATAACCTGCTTTTACAAGTTTATTCGAAATATTCGTCATAGCGCCAGGTGTACAGCCAATTTTATCGGCTAATACCGTTTGCTTTTGCGCACCACTATTTCTCAATTCAGCTAATACAAGGACAGGTGTTACACCAATTTTATGAGGGAATCGTTTCATAAAGTAAACGATATTTGAATTGTTGATGATTTCTGTCGCATGAATGAGTTGAAAGATGTTTTTGTTTTTCAAAACTATGCCTCCTTCTCGCATAACTATCGAAGCATAATTGAACCGCCATCCGTCATGATTGTTTGACCAGTAATGTATTGAGAATCTTCAGAAGCTAAGAATACTGCCACGCGACCGATATCTTGTTCAACATCGCCAAAACGACCTAATGGAATTTTGTTTTTTACTGCTTCATAGTATTCAGGTTGAGCTTTAGACCATGCTTCAACGCCTGGTGAATAAGCAATTGGGCTAATCATATTAACGTTGATGCCAAATTGACCCCACTCATTTGCAGCGACACGTGAAATACCACGAATTGCTTCTTTTGCTGCTGCATACGCGCCTTGAGTTGGATCGCCTTTTAACCCTGCACCTGATGCGAAGTTAATAATATTACCTTGTGATTCTTTCAAGTAAGGGAATGCTGCTTGCATTAAATAGAAAGTTGGATAAAAACCTGTACCGAATGAAAGATCGATATCTTCTTGTGTTGTTTCCATTAATGGTTTTTGTTTTGATGCATGTGCATTATTTACTAAGACATCTAGTTTACCATATTTTTTAACAACTGTTTCGACGATGTTTCCTAAGTTATCTCGATCCATTAAGTTTGCTTGCATGAACATAGACTCTGGAGAATATTGTTGTAGTTCTTTCTCCATTGCTTTACCAGTTTCCTCGTTTAAATCGACGATTGTTACGATAGCGCCTTCTTTAACCATCGCTTTCGCCATACCGCTACCAATGCCACCTGCTCCACCTGTGATGATGACTACTTTATTCTCTAATTTACCCATTCAAAACACTCCTTAATGTTTAATTAATTATATTTTAACATTAAAATATTTAATTTTAAACTAAAAAGAATTTCGCTCATAAATTAACAAACGATCATTCGGTGACATAATCATTTGTGGAGGCATTAGCAGTTCTTTTACAAACTGAAAAGACGACCAATCTAATAAATCAACGTATTCGAACATTGGAAAATAAACGATAATTTTCATATTCCGAGGATAACGTTCATAGGACTTATTGATATTTGCTAATACCTTCTCAAAAACCGCAGGGCTGAATGGATTAAAAAAGAAGAAAATAGAATCCGTTTTTTGAATACGATAATTTTGTGCTAATTGATGATGAAAGGTAATCTCTTTTTCGCCATACTTTTTACAATATAAATGTCGATTCATATTTGCTACTTCAACACATAGCTCGTCATATTCAATTCCTGTCACTGGAATACCCCAGCGGTAATTTGCATAAATAGCAACGCGTCCTTTACCACTTCCAAAATCCACAAAACTATCTTCATCTGTTACCTCTATCTCATTTGCCAATAACTCTAACACATTATAGGCAGTTGGTTCATATGAATGATTGTCTGCAAGGTGAATTGCTGCTGGCTCATCTGCCGTTGTTTGAATACCTAATATTTTTTCAAATTGATAATCGCTCATGTGATTCACCTACCCTTTTTTTATTGATTATATACGAAAAAACCCATCTATACATCGGTGTGCTTTCCGATGTAAGATGGGTTTTTCAAGCGTAAATATAAGTTGGGTGGGTTATTCCTGCTTATTAACAGGTATGAAAAAATAGGCTACTCGCTGTCTTCGATGACGAGTCGATTTCTTTGAGTATTCTTTTAGCAGTGTGTGGACATACACTACTGAAAGATGGATGAATAATCAACTAGAGTGTGCGGAAGTCATACTTAGTGGACATTAAGTAGACTAATCTAGCAATTATTCAATTGGATAGAACGAAATATGGCTTCTTCAGGACTCACAAGGAGACCTCATATTTCTATAATCATTACATCGTAAAACATAGAATTTATAAGAGTGGACAGTCCTATAATTTGTACACTTTTACTAAGCAAGAAACCTTGTTGTCTCAATGCCATTATAAATAATGATTATTTCTCTATCATAAGGGCGACACTACTCTTTGTAGCAGGCACTACATAGATACTAGTAGCCGCCCAGGGAATTATTCTTCAGTTGTTGATGTTGTTGCTAATGTGTTATCGATATCATAATCTTTTTCTAAATCTGCTAACCAAGTTGAGTAGTTCGCATTCATTTGCTCATTTACATAAGCTGTACGAACTTCGTCTTTCACATCTGCATATGTTGCTTCCTTAGCTGATTTGATACCTGTCACTTTAATAATGTGATAGCCATATGAAGATTTTACTGGATCACTGATTTCTCCTTTTTTCATAGAGAATGCCGCATCAGCAAAGTTCTCATCCATTGATGATTTATCAAAATATCCCAGGTTACCACCATCAGAAGAGTTGCTTGTATCTGTAGAATATTTCTTCGCTAATTTATCCCAATCACTGCCATCAGCAAGTAATTTGGCAACTTTTTTCGCTGTCTTTTTATCTTCAACTAAAATATGACTAGCTTTCACTTGTTTTGCTGTATCGTATGAAGATTTATTTTCTTTGAAGTATGCTTTTAATTTTGCATCTGTAATTTCTAATGTTGGTTCCATTAGTTTTTGTGTTTGAATGTATGTTTTCACGCTTTCTTCAAAATCAGCCATTGTCATATTACTTGATTCTAGTGCAGATTTTAATCCTTCTGTACCACCATATTGTGTGGCTTGAGTTTTTACTTCTGCGTCAATTTCTTTTTGTGTAACTGTGACATCTTGTTTCTTCGCCTCTTGTTCAATTACACTCGTTGTAATTAGTGATTGAACGACTGTTGAACCATATTGCTTTTGCATTGCTTCGTTTAATTCATCTTGCGAAATCTTCTCATCACCAACCTTCGCGACATAGTTACTGCTATTGCCAATTAGTGCATAAACAATTACACCAACTACGATGACTGCGGCGATAATACTTGTTATAACAAGCCATTTTTTCTTTTTAGGCTGCTTATCTATCTGTTAGAACTCCCTTCCTGTCTTTCGATACACTTATTATATGAAGTGAATGTGTCAGGTAAATGTCAGCGAAAAAATAAAAAAAAGAGATTCATATTGATTACATAAATCTCTTTACTATTATTCTGTTGTTTCTGAAATCACTTTTGGTAACGTGATTTTAAATGTTGTACCGTTTGTTGTACTTGAAATAAGTTGTAAATCTCCTTGAAGGGACTGGGCCATCATTTTACTTAATGCGAGTCCGAGTCCGAGACCACGAACTGCATACTTTTTATTTTCACCGCGGTAAAAACGCTCAAATACAAAAGGTTGTTCTTCTATTGGAATGCCTTTCCCTGTATCTGCAACAAAAATTGCAATATCCTTTTCTTCTTCTTGCATCGTTAATTGGATATGGCCGCTGCCTTCCATTGCTTGCTTTGCATTCGTTAAAAGATTGGTCAAAATTTGCTGGAAACGGACCCCATCTAATTGTACAGTTCTTTCCTCCGGTAAGAGATCCACATCGACCTGTACGCCCTTTTCTGGTTGCGACATTGCCCATTGTACTGTTGATTCTTGTACATAATGATTAATAGCATATGGTTGAATATGGACCGGAATCGCATTCACTGCAAATGAATTAAACGCGAGCAAGTCACCTACCATTGTTTTGAGCTTTGTCGTTTCATTCAATGCCATTTTCACAAACTCTTTTTCATCTTCTCCTGTCACAACGCCGTCCTTCACAGCTTGTAGTAAGCCACTGATTGATGTGACAGGTGTTTTCAGTTCATGTGTTACACCTGCTAGAAGTTCCGTACGTGTTGCTTCGAGTTGTTTTAAACGTGCCGCCATATCTCGGAAGGATTCAATTAAATCATACACTTCTTTTTCCTTCACATCATTGGCGAGTGCCACATTGTAATCACCGCTTTGAATTTGTTGGGCGGCCTGTGCAACATCTTTAATCGGTTTTGATAATCGTCGTGATAATAAATAGATGGCGATTGTTCCAATAAGAGCAAGTGCAATAATGATGGCCGCAAGCTGTGAGTATTCCTGGTCGACATGTGCTAGATTTTTTTTAGATTCTAGTAACACCACATAGCCGACCGTTTTTTTATTACTATTAATTGCTTTTTTAACTGCATAGTAGCTGTCATTATTTAATTGAACTTTTATAATATCTTTCTTGCTAGCCATAATCGTTTTAGGCAATGTCTGCTCAAATAAAGATTCTGGTGGTGCTGGTAAATTTGGCTGCGCTTCATTCATTTTTTGCGGCGTATTTTTTGGCTCATTACTCGAAATAATATTCCCTGTTGCATTCACTAAATAGATTTTAGGATTAATTCCTAAATTCGCTAAGAGTGTACGCTCCCGAAATATACCAGGCTGTGCTTCTTCACTCGTAATACTTTCTGTAATTCGACTAGCCATTTCATCTGCTACTACTTCTAACATGTCTACGCGGTTTGTCATCGTGTTATGACGTAACCATGTAATGGATAGGATGGATACAACAAGTAAACCAATAATCAGCGCTGCTAAATAACGTAATGTCCAGTAACGTGCCAGTGGAACACGCTTCATTTCTTTATTTTTTGACACTAAATTGATACCCTAATCCACGTAATGTTTTAATTTCACCTTGTTCTTCAGGCCAGTCCTGTAATGATTTACGAAGACGTTTTACCGCTAAATCCACTGCACGGTCACTTCCGTCGTATTCCCATCCCCATACTTTGTCGATTAGTTGATCGCGTGTAAAGGTTTGGTTTGGATTTTCTGCTAAAAAGATAAGCACCGATAAATCCCGAGGTGTTAGTTCTACTTTATAACCGTTTAATGTAACATCATGTGATTGTAGATTAATTTCAAGTGCCCCGAATTGTTTTTTTGGCCCACTATCTGCTATTGTTCGGCGTAAAACGGCTTTGACGCGTGCCACAACTTCTTCTGCCTCGAATGGTTTGGCGATATAATCATCTGCACCTCCATTAAGACCATCCAAGCGATAATTCACATCACCAAGTGCTGTCAGCATAATGACGGGGCATTTACTCACTTGTCGAATTTCCTCAAGAATTTGCCAACCATTTTTTTCCGGTAACATGACATCGAGTAGCACTAGATCTGGATTCCATGAATGAAATTTTTGCATCGCCTCTGTTCCTGTATAAGCTTGCTCTGTTAAAAATTGCACTTTTGTCAAATACGCTTTGAGTACTTGACTGATGGCAAATTCGTCTTCTACAATTAAAACTTTTTCCATCTATATCCCACCTTTTTTATCGTGCATTTATTCTAGCATCACTTTATGTCCACTGCATGTCAATAAATGCATAAAAAAAGAGCTCAGGCCGAAGCCCAAGCTCTTGGAATTGTTATTTCTGTTTGGCTGCAAGTTCAGCTGCTTCATTTTCAAAGTAATTGTTGTACTTATCCATATCAAGACGGCCTTCCCATTTCGCCATAACGAATGCTGCTAATGTGTTACCACATACGTTAACTACTGTACGCATCATATCTAGTAGACGGTCAACACCAAGAATGAATGCTAGACCTTCTAATGGAATACCTACCGCGCCAAGTGTTGATAAAAGAACAACGAATGATACGCCTGGTACACCTGCGATACCTTTAGAAGTAACCATTAATGTTAGAACTAAAATAATTTGTTCAGTTAATGTTAAATCAATATTATACATTTGAGCAATAAATAATGCTGCAATTGCTTGATATAAAGTAGAGCCGTCTAGGTTAAATGAATACCCTGTTGGAATAACGAATGAACCAATATCTTTTGGTACACCGGCTTTTTCTGTTTTAATCATAATACGTGGTAATACAGATTCCGAACTTGAAGTTGAGTAAGCTAAAATTAACTCATCTTTCATAATTTTAATAATACGGAACATGCTAACCCCAGCAATTTTCGCTATAATACCTAATACGACAACAATGAAGAAAATCATTGCGAAGTATACAAGAATCATTAATTTACCTAATGGAATTAATGAAGATAAGCCAAATGTTGCTACTGTATTAGCGATTAATGCAAATACACCGATTGGAGCAAATTTCATAATTGTATTTGTTACCCAGAACATTGCATCTGCTACACCTTGTGCAAATGCTAATACTGGTTTACCTTTATCGCCAATTGCAGCTACTCCAAGACCGAACAACACAGAGAAGAAGATGATTGGTAACATATCTCCATTTGCCATTGATGACACGATGTTTGTTGGTACGATGCTAACAATTGTATCCATAATACCGTGATGCTCTTCAGCCATTTTATGTGATGAATCAACATAAGATGAAATATCACCTTTTGATAACTGACTCATGTCGATGCCTTTACCGAATTTTGTAATGTCAGCTAAGAAAATACCTAAGATAATCGCAATTGTCGTAATGATTTCGAAGTAGATTAATGTTTTAAGACCTAATTTACCTACTTTTTCTAAACTACCTTGACCCGCTACACCTACGATTAATGTAGAAACAATGATTGGCACAACGATCATTTTGATCATGCTCATGAAGATTGTTCCTAGTGGGTAAACATATTTCGTAATGTTTTCGTTACCATAAAAAATGGCACCCACGATAATACCTAGGATAAGACCGATTAAAATTTGCCATGCCAGGCCTAATTTTTTACGTTTTTTCTTCTCCATCTATGAAGCCCCCTTTGAGAGTATATAATTATTTTTCATATCTACTTTTAAAACTATAATCTTATTCTATAGTTGACTTATAAAATCCGACATTATCCGACAGTTTTATTAAATAAAATTTTCAAAATAATTATTTCTTCATAGTTTTTTTTGATAATTACCGATGCATATATCTCATTATGCGATGAAATTCATCTCATTTTGAAGGATTTCTCCTAAATTTATCCATAGAATCCACAAATAGAACTTGAATAAACTTTTTAATATTTACTTTTATCTTTTTCGGCATGGAACCGCTTTCTTGAACTTCTTTCATTGCTACACGAATTTCTGCGAAGTCAAAATAACGTGGTGCATAGTATTCGAATTCAGGATTGGTGTAGTCTACAACACCTAATGTAGCAATGTTATTCATTGCTGCAAGGATGGTACGACGAATCCGTTGCTCAATTGCTTTACTTTCTTTTGCAATCTCTGGTCCACTAAAACGTGTCTTAGAAGCAATTTCTTCATACAGTCCTTTTAAGGAAGGAACTTGCATCGTTGCTTCTTCACGTTCTGATAGTAGCATAATGATTCGTACGATATCATCACTCCCTACTTCGCCGACAATACCCATTTCACTTAGAATAGAAAGCACAACATCTTTCATCGTTAAATGTGTTTCTTCTTTCGTTTCTTCTTCAAAATGAAGAATCGATTTACGGATCGTCATCAGCGATTTTTTCAAAATAAAGCGTTCACTCGTTTTACGTAAGATACTTTGCACTTCTATACGATTGATTGGCTTGTTAATGAAAAACTCAACATCCTTTTCATAGGCTTCTCCAATCATTTCCTTATTAACTACTTGTGAAATCATAATAAAATGACCTTTAAAGCCTTGGCGACGAAGCTGGTCCATTGTTTCAATGCCATCCAAATCTGGCATTAATAAATCAATTAATACAAAATCGGGATCGCTCGAAAGAATGGGCTCTAATGCATTTTCTCCGCTATCGGCTTCTCCTAATACAACACCCATATCGCCTTCTAAAATAATTTGTTTCAACATGCGTCGACTTGCCGCATCATCATCGACAATAAAATAGCGCATTTTACTTTTCCCCCTTTTGCAAAATCATTTGCATTGGAATATCGACAATGAAAATAGTGCCCTTTTCTGGTAGCTCCACTTTAATATGGCCATTTAATGTTTGAATTACTTCTTGTACATGCGAAAGACCAATACCTGTAGCGGCTACTCCTTGTTCATTATATTTTGTCGTAAATCCTGGTTCAAAAATAATATCTAAATCTTCCGGTGGAATTCCTTTGCCATCATCTTGAATAATAAAATAAACGTTATCATTTTTTTCAAAAACTTTTAAGTCAATTGTTCCTTGATCCTCTAATGCTTCAATTCCATTCGCAACAATATTATTTAAAATAGCGAGTAGTGGAATGTGTTGGTTTGTATAGAAATCAACAGATTGTTCCACATGAAACATTATATTTCGACCAAGCATTGCACCGTACTTTTCGTTGGCTACTTGTACAAGATTCATGACATCTGATAGTGAATAGTACTCTTCCGTTTTATGCATCGTCATTTCTGAAATGCTCGAAAAAATACGCTGGGAATCTTTTTTCACCTCATGAATCTCCTGTGCAATATGTAGTGCTTTTAAGCCTAATTTACGATTTTCATTTTTCTTCAGCTCACGGTATAACTCGTAGCTTTCTGCCATAATTTGCTCAATATGATTCATTGATTTTTGTAAATACAGTGCTTCTACATATAAATCAGACCCCATCGTTAATTGCTCTTGAAGGTGCTTTCGTTGCTCAGATAAAATAACTGTACTATAAATTCCGATAACAAAAAAGCTACGGAAAATCGCGACACATGCCACTAAGACAAAATCAAAAAAACTTAACGATATGTCTGGGATTAATAAAAATCGGAGTACATGCTCAGCACTATTACTAATAAATTCAATAATAGAGGCGAAAACCCCTAATAATAATGGTTGGTTGCTATACATACGTAAATTGAAAAATTGGAAAGCGCATGCAAAGACCACATAATAGAAGAAAGCCGGGTAATTATTAATGAGTACCTCTGATGAAAAGCCATGATTTATTAGTTCTAAGCCCATACGAAAGAGAATCGTGACAATACCTGTTAGCACACCAACAAAGATGACAGACTTCACAGGGCGTACTAATAAAAAGAGTAAAAAGACAATACTACCTAAAGCAAACCGGAAATTTTCTGTACTACTAAAGGGCAGTAATTTAATTTCACCTAATAATGTCGTTACAACGGCAACGATTAAAATCCAAAGCCATTCGGCATTTAAAAAATTGTATTTCGTTTGAAGCATTGTGCGCCATCTCCCTTATTGTATCTTATCTCACTCTGAACGGATGTCACGAAATTATTAGAAATGACGAATGTTCTGCTTAAAAGTATAAAATATTTATATCCTTTTGCATATAAAAAGGCCACGTTATAAGCGTGGCCTTTGCTTTAAAAATGTATTATTTTGCTGGTACAGCTGGATAATGTTCATATTTTACTTTGTAAATGCTAACATCATTTCCTAGCATTGGTGAATCTTCTTCTTTTGCGACACGTTTATGTGTATTCACCGCTTCTTCTGATGTGAACCAAGCATTGAAATCTGATTTTGTATCCCAATTCGTGCAAATCTTCACTTCATCGTAGTCATGATTTTTTTCATTAATTAATACTTCCATGCGAATAAAGCCTTGTGCTGATGCAACTGATTTTGGTGTAGCAAAACGTTGTGCTACGGCTTCCCCAAATCCTTTTTTTGTACGAATTGTATTCACTAATTTTACTGGCATTGAAATTTCTCCCTCTCCATTAATTGATTTAAGTATTCAAGCACCGGCTCTGCTTCAAATCCACCACGCTCAGCATGACGAATCAGTGCGATACCATGTGCTCCCTTAGCATGTAGTAACATGGGGTTGTCATCCAACGCCATTTCAACAAAATTTAAATCCCCGAGCATTGCTTGAGAAAATAAGGTTTTCTTTGCGCCTTTTTTAAGTAACAGTTCTGCAATGTCCCTACTTCCTGTATGCGCAGCGGCGGCAAGACCACTTTCAATATCCCCCGCACCCCAGTCCATCTCTACAAAGGCGAGGGACGGTTCAATATTTAAAAGATGCTCTACCATGTCATAATCGCCATGCGCCGCAATAATAAATGGTCGAATCAGTTCTTTCATTTATCCGTTCCTCCTTCTCAGTGGTGTAAAGTAAACACCATCATTATTGCTATGAACCTCTGCGTCGATATTAAAAACAGTTTGAAACATTTCTGTACAAAGCACGCATTGAGGGATGCCATCATAATGAATTTGGCCATTTTTCATAACAATTAGGCGATCGCTATAGGTAGCAGCTTGGTTAATATCATGTAGTACCATCACAACAGTAATGCCTAATTCCTCGTTTAAATATTTCACAAGCTCTAGTACTTCCATCTGATGTGCAATATCTAAATAGGTTGTTGGCTCATCAAGGAGCAATACTTTGGAGCGCTGCGCAACGGCCATTGCAATCCATGCACGCTGACGTTCACCACCAGATAGACCTGGCAATAAGCGATTTTTCATATGCGTCAAGCCGGTTACATTCAACGCCCATTCGACGATTTCTTGATTTTCGTGTGATAACTTCCCCATACCGCGCTGAAACGGCGCGCGTCCAAATTCAACAAGCTCACCAACTGTTAAATCTAAGAGATGGTCATTCATTTGTGGGAGCATCGCAAGATTTTTTGGGAGTTCCTTTTTGGGTATGGCTTTTACATTCTTGCCATCAATGATGATATTGCCTTCTTCTGGCTTTAATAAATTAGCAATCACACGTAGCAGCGTCGACTTGCCAGAACCATTCGGACCGACTAAACTAATCACTTCGCCTTTTTCAATAGTTAAATTGATGTCCTTTAATGAAAAAGCAGGATTGCGTACGAATTGAATATTTTCTGCTTTAAGCACGTGCATCGCCCTTTCTATTTCGTTGAATTAAATACAAGAAGAATGGCCCACCAATGAAGGCTAATAAAATACCAACCGGCAACTCAATTGGATCAAATACCGTACGTGCAATCATATCTGCAAAGACGACGATAAAAGCGCCGCCAATGGCTGATGCTGGTACTAAGAAGCGGTCATCACTACCGATGATAAGGCGTAGAATATGTGGAATGACTAAGCCAACAAAGCCGATTAAGCCTGAAACACTAACCGCAATACCTGCAAGTAATGCACTAAGTACAATTAATAAAAAGCGTATAACTTCCACGCGTTGCCCTAATAACTTTGCTACATCATCCCCTAGGCGTAGCATCCGAATATATTTCACAGAAAACATCGAAATGATAATCGCACCGATTGCATAATAAACAATCAGTTGAAAATGAGACCAGCCAACGCCGGCAATACCACCTGATAGCCATGGTAGTGCGGCTTGTACACGGTCGCTATAAAGTAGCATTAAAGCATTTGTTCCTGCACCGACAATTGCATTCACTGCGACACCGACTAGCACGATTTTGACGGGTGTTGCACCACCCTTCCATGCTAATAGGTAAATCAGTAATGCGGTAATTAACGCACCTAAAAATGCGGCTAATGGTAATAATGTGATGTATGCAGGAAAAATAATCATAATCGTAATGGCTGCAATACCGGCACCTGATGACACACCGATGATGCCAGGGTCAGCGAGTGGATTTCGCATAATTGCTTGTAAAATCGCACCAGCTATTGCTAAGCAAGCGCCCACTAACATTCCGACCAGCACACGTGGAAAGCGCAGTTCCCAAATAACACGACGCTCTAATGAACTATCTGCAACGGTTAAGCCATGCCAAATTTCGGTTAATGAAAAGCGTACGGGGCCAATCATTAAACTAGCGATGGAGACGATGAGCAGTAAAGCCGTTAATACAATAAATGTCCACCGCCGTTTTTTTGCTAATGGATGAACTTTTACTGAAGATTGTATCGCGACCATTAGCGCACCTCATCTAGTTGTTTTTTCATTTCATCCAGTGCTTCCGTAATTTTCGTTCCTGGATTTTGGCCAAATAATTCTGCGGACAATACAACAACGCGTTTGTCTTTAACGGCATCTAAGTTTTTCCAAGCCGCATTTTGATTCATTTCTTTCTCAAAGGCTTTTTTTACTGCCTCTGGATCACTATGTGTGATGAGCATGACGATTTCTGGATTTGCTTCAACAATTTTTTCGGTACTCATACTTGCATAGTTTGGATATTGATCTGCTTTCGGGAAGTCTGCCGCAATATTTTTGCCACCAGCTTTTGCTAAAATATCACCTGATAGTGAAGATGGTAATGCTGCTAAAAATGTCCCTGGTGCACCGTAAACGAGTAATGCACGTACTTTATCCGTGTTTTTTTCTAGCGTCTCTACATGCTCTGTGATTTCATCGTTTAAATCACTTGCCTGCTGCTCTTTTTCGAGTACATCCCCAAATAATGTAATATTCTCTTGAATATCTTCAATGGAATCAGCTTTTGTATACACTACTTTGGAGCCTTGATTTTCAAGTGTATTGGCATATTGCTTAAATGATTCCTGTGCGAAGAGAACATCAGGATGTACTTGTGCAATTTGTTCTAGTGAAGGTGAATGAGGATTGCCGATTTCTTGAATGCCTTCAAAGCTGGCTGGTTTTTTACCTGTCATGGTTGGAACGCCCACAACATTCGCCTCTAGTTCCATTAACGTTTCTGCGTCTCCCGGGCTAAGTGCTGCCACAGATGTTGGTGCTTTCGTAAGCTCCACTTTATTATTGAGACGATCGGTTGTTGAAATTTGGACTTTCCCAGCTGCTGTGTTTGTATCGCTTGATGACCCACTACCACAAGCAGCTAATCCGAGCGTCAAACACGCTACGATAGAAAGTCCTATGTATTTACGCATGTTTTTGTTCCTCCTCGCTGCTTATAATTGATAAACATTATCATTTAAAACATGTTGAATTCATCATACAAGCTAATGAGAATCATTGTCAATTAAATTTTCAGAAAAAAATAAAAAGCGATGGATTTTTGCGAAATACGCTAAAAGCCCATGCTTTTTCTCGTTAATATCATTTTTTTGTTATCGATGTCACGTCAAGACCTATTTCATTCACTATGTCATTATAGCTTTTAATGCATCGGCTCTACGACAATTGCACACCACTGCTTACCCTTATACGCGTTATATCCTTGCGAGACACTAAACGCAACGAGCTCATTTCGTTCCATTTGATAGCCACTTTTTTCGATACCTCTTATAGACTTTTGCACGGTAGCGTAATGTGCTAAGTCTTTTTTCAAAATGTCTGTAGCATCTTTAGAAGCAATGACAATGCCATCTTTATTGATTATGTATAAGGATGAATCATGACCTACATTTGCGCGTTCAATAATTTCCATGACATATTGCCAGTTAAACCTTGTTGATATCACACCAATGGTTTTTCCTGTATCGTCCTGAATTGGACTTGAATAATTCATCGTATGCGCTTGGATGGTTTTTGAATAATAAAGATCTGTCACATACGGCTGATTTGTTTTTATGACCTGCTCAAACCATTCATGTCCTGATAAGTTTTCACCGATTAATTGATGATTTTTTGCGGTTGCAACGACACACCCAGTTAAATCGACAACGAGTAATTCGAAGTATACTTCATAAATTTTTAGTGTATGTGCTAAAAACTGATTTGCAATTCGTTGATTTTCTATTGAATGATTTTGCACAACATTTTTCACAGCTGAAAAAGTTGCCCATGCCTGTGCATCACAATTACGCTCGAATAAGTTGCGTTCAATTTTATCGATCGTATCGTAGGCAACATCGACGGTACGCACCGCAATGATTTCATTCGCTTTATTATGCATGCGCTGAATAATGTCTTCACTCGACTTACTAGCTTCCATGCTCGACGTCGCAAATTTATCGATTTCCTTAGCGACGACCGCAAAACCACGTCCTGCCTCACCTGCTCTAGCAGCTTCAATACCTGAATTAAGTGATAAAATCTTTGATTGCATCGAAATGCTTTGAATTTTTTGCATCACTTTTTGCATTTCATGATTGTCTTCTTTTAACTCTTCAATAAGTGCGGAAATATTTAGCTCAGTCGTTGTTGTCATAAAGTAGCCCCCTTTTCTTCTATTATAAGCAAAGTTATTTGAATTTTGCGACTTTTTTATTATAAAAAATCTGCAGGACCGATACTTTCCTCACAAAAAAAGAAGAACAGCATTTGCATGCAGCTCTTCCCTAAGAGGCGATTAGTCTTCTAAATATAAATCTTCGAAAATGAATTCACCCGTATTACTTTCAATTTTTTCTAGTATTGATTGACCATCATTAAAGATAATTTCATAAACTAACGTATAAATCGGGAAATCATCCTGACTTTCAATGGCACGTGCTAAACGAAGTTGTAATGCGTCAATATAACGTTTATTCGCCTCTTCTAATGATACTTCTACATCATCTGTTGAGAAATTCTCAATAACTGCTTCATTTACGCGTGTCACTGTACAGTCTTTAATATGTCCCGTGTACGTGCCAATATCGACATGAATATTGTATTCATCCACTGGGATTCCTTGTACGGTACGCAGGAATGAGAATGTACGGAATGGCTCGAAATCATTGTCGTCTTCATCTTCAAATTCATCATCGTCATCAAACTCGTCATCTTCTTCAGCCATTGCCTCTTCCATTGCACGGAAATAGGCAAGCTCTTCTTCTGTCAGCTCTGGCTCTTCTTCTTCAAGCTGTTCTTCAAGCTCAAACTTCGTATGAATTTCACCAACAACTAGTTCTAAAAATTGTTTTGCATTATCTTCTAGCTCTGCAATTGAAAGCTCTGGTTGCGTTTCATCCCAAGGTTTCACAGATTCGTACATGGTTTCGTAGGCATCACTGCGATCGATGCGCACATAAATGCTGTCATCTGTTGGTGATGTCCATGTTTGTACATCTTCTTCATCAGTAAATACCATGTCTGAGTCAATACCCAATAATTCAGGTAATGATTTTGTAACAGTTACCGCTTCGATTGCTTTTTTTGGTAATTCTTCTTCCGCGTCTGGGTCGAATACAGTCGTTACTTTGCCATCAACACCTACTGCGGTGAAACGATTTTTAGGCACATAAACAATATGCAGCTTGTCTGGCGTTTCTTCAATTTCACGTTTTAATAACAGTTCATTTGCTAAAGTTGCTTTTGCTTGCTCAGCGGTTACAGTTATTTCTGGATACGTTAATTGGTAATACGTTTGGTTTAGCGTTGCTGACACGATAAAGCCTTGTCGATTGATTTCGACCTGTACACCAGAGTTTGGCAGTGGCAGATTTAATTGGTGATCAAATTGTTCAAAGGTTACTAAAATCGTATCGCCAATCCATTGTTGTACATTTACATAACGTAAGTCTCCTGAACAAAATTCTTCCGCAAATTCTTCGGCCATTTCTTTTAAGTCTTCGAGTTCAAGTTCTTCGTATTCATCTAATGAAATATCATTATTGTCTGTAATTTCTTCGATATCGACCATAATATTCGTTAGTTTACCTTCATCTGACACTTCAATTTGACCGTATATAATACCACGATTGGCATCAACGATTTCGCCCATGAAATCTTCTTCTTCGCGTTCGATTTTTATAACTGGACGACCAAGCATGTACTCTCTAATTGCCATTTCTAATTCCATCATTATACTTAATCCTCTCATTGCTTGTTCTATAGATTTGTTACTATCATATCATGTTTCTTCTTTATTTTTGCATATGTAATGAAATTGAAAAAAGGAAAGCTTTCGCCTCCCTCTGTCGTTAACGTGCTACTGCACCACTTTTAAATAAACTTTCCTCATAAAGCTCAATATCTTCTAAAGAAAAGGCATGCCAAATGCAGACAAAGGATGATGGGGCACCGCCTTCAACTGCATCGCCGTCGTAATAACTAAGCGGTAATAATACATCTTGTGCAATATAATCTGCCATCAGATTATAGAATGCGTCGTTATGTTCCTTATCTATCGCATCATAGGTATAAAATTTCATACAGTGACTGTCTAATGCCTCAGCATACATGAGCATCGATGTAGAGCCATTTAAACGGAAATTTAAGTCAATGGCTTTTACTTCGCCTTCCTCCGTCCATAACAAATCGAATCCTGCAATGCCTACATAGCCTTTATCCACACCCGCCTGCATAATTTCACGTCCTGCTTGAATGACTGCTTCCGGAACATTGTCGATCATTACATTACCTGCATAAACCCCCTCGTCATCTGTAATTTGTACAGAGGTACCGAGATACTGAAGACCAATATTTTCACTATAGGCATACTGGCACGAATAATTTTCAATTTCTTTAACATATTTTTCAATGATGACATGATCTGCGCCTTCTTGCGTAAAGAGCTTTTTGGCCTCAGCAAGCTGCTCTTCTGTATGACAAATTTGCACACCATAACCACCAGCAGTTGGCGTTTCATCGCCTGGCTTTAAAACAAATGGTAATTCCCAGTGCTCTAGTGCCTTTTCTAAATCTTTACTATCAATTACTTCACGTTCAGGTACATATTTTTCTGGAACGATTTCTCGTAAATAGGCTTTGCTATTTAAATAATTTAACAGTTTTGCATCCATCCAGTAAGCATCGCGGTCAATTGTTTTCTTACCATGAATATATTGTAAAACGACTTCTTTTTTCTCGTCACCCCATTGCTTTAAAATCGCATTGTAATCTTCTTTATTTTTATACGTATAGGGCTGTTCTGGAAATGGAATACTTGCTAAATCGAATAGCTTTTTTGCTTTATCTGTTTGTGTTGCCTCGTGAACAAGTACAGGCACGTCTGCAATTAATGTTTCACGTGCAGATAGGGCATTGAGTTTTTCGTTGCTTGGCATCCAAGGATTGATTTCATGTGCTGGTCGCGCTGAGAAAACAACATCGCCATAAATATCTCTCATCGTATATTTTGGTTTTAGCATATTAAATACTCCAATCTGTAAAGGTTTGTTGTTCCACTACATCTTTATGAGTTGCTTTAATACTTTCTAATAATTCCGCATCCTCCATAAGCGCCAGTCCTGTAAGTGCAAGAGCCTTTGCTGACATAAGAAGCGCCTCATCTGCCTTTGGTGAAGCAGCTGCCTCACAGAATTCTTTTGTATGACCAATTAATGTAGAGGATCCGATTTTGATATGTGGATGAATTGTAGGTACTACTTGACTAACATTCCCTGTATCGGTAGCTCCGAATCCAAAATCGTCATCATAGAATTGTTCACCTAAGCTTTCGGCCATTTCTCTAAAGACCGCATCTAATGTTTTATTAATGAAAAAATCATCGACGCCATTTTGAATAAAGCTAAATTCCATGCGAGCACCGGTTTGTAAGGCTGCTCCTTCTGCAATCGCTTTAATACGGCGTGTTAAGTCATTTAAATGACCTCGACTACGTGCGCGGGTAAAAAAGCGCGCCTTCGTATATTCCGGAATAATATTTGGTGCCTGGCCACCTTCTAAAATAACGCCATGTACACGGTCTGTATCGAGCATTTGCTGACGGTATGCATTAATACCGGCATAAAATTGAAGCATCGCGTCGAGTGCATTGATACCGTCATGTGGATTTTCAGAGGCATGTGCTGGCTTACCAAAAAACTCCACTTCAAAAACATCTACCGCAAGTGTCGGAATCGTTTCATAAGAATCATGTCCGGGATGTACCATGAGTGCAACGTCGACATCTGCAAAACGTCCATCTTTTACATAAGCGGCTTTTGCACTGCCATTAACGCCACCTTCTTCTGCAGGTGTACCATAAATACGTAATTGCCCGCCCACTTTATCTACGACTTGCTTCAGCGCAATGCCTGCTGCACTAGAAGCGGTACCGATTAAATTGTGCCCACACGCATGACCAAGTCCTGGTAGCGCGTCATACTCTGCTAAAAAGGCAATGGTCGGACCTTCCTTTTCTGCCTTGTAGCTTGCGATAAAACCTGTATCGTAGCTTGAAATATTTTTTTCAATTTCAAAGCCAAAATCCTCTAATAAATCAATTAATGTTCGCGACGCAAAAAATTCTTCATTGCCGACTTCTGGTCGTGCATGTATTTTATGACTAATATCAATTAAACGGTTAGATAATTGGTCCACCGTCTTTTCAATACGTGTGCGATATTGTGCTGTAACTGTCATACCAAATCCCCCTTGTTACATAAATTGTAATTAGTATATGTATTTGCCACAAACAATAGCTACGTAAACATAATAAAAAATTGAATTTTTTGTTAATTATCGTAAAACTCCTTATTTTTACGTAAAAAAAAGAGAGTAGGCTCAAATCCTACTCTCTTTTTCGCTAGTATTTCCATCATTCGAAAATGGAGTTGTAATGCCTATTTGCTGGCAGCGAACAGGCATTATTGTTGATAACGACGTCCTTTTTTTGATACGTACATATATAAGAAGAAAGCAACGACGATAATGATACATGCTGTTAAGTACATAATTGAATAGCCACTTGCACCTGCGATGATGCCCATCACAGCTGCACCAACTGCCATCCCTAAATCCATTGAGTTGAAGAACACAGAACTTGCAACCCCAACGCGCTCTGGTGGAACAGATGACATGACCTCTGTTTGATAAATTGGTGTGATAGAACCGTAACCAATTCCCATAATCGCGCCCGCAACAATTAACATCCAACCTGCAGTCGTCATTTGAAGAACAAATAAACCAATTGCAAAAATCGCGAGGCAACTAAAAATGATATATTTTGGCCCATATTGATCGGCTGCTTTCCCAACAAACGGACGACATAATAACATACAAACCGCATAAACAATAAAGAAATAACTTGCTGCTGTCACTAGATCTAACTCTTTCGCATAAAGTGATAGGAAAGCTGAAATACTTGAATACGCAATTGCTGAAATGAACGTCATTGCCGCGTATGGAACGGTGCGCGGATCAACAATATTGCTAAATGAGAATTTTTCTTTTGCTACGTGTTTGTCTGCGTTATCACCAGGAATCGTAATAATCATTGCTAACAAGACATTAAAGACGGATAGCACTGCACAGATAACAAACATCGCATTGTATGAGGATGCACTCGCAAATTGTAGACCGATAACAGGACCAAGCACCATCGCAAGTCCCATTGCCATTGAATAATAACTTAGCCCTTCTGCACGGCGTGTCATCGGAATAAGCTCGGCACTAACGGCACCTTTAACGGTTGTAATAATTCCAAAGATAATCCCGTGAATTGCACGAACAACTAATAATACGGCAAATGAATGTACGAAGAAATAGAATAAACAAGCTACGAAAAACGCAGTAGTTGAATAAATTAAAATTTTCTTTTGAGAGAAACGACTAATCCAACCCCCAGCAACCGGTCGTACAATAATCGCAAAAATTAAAAATACCGTTAATAACCAGCCTGCCTTATCTGCTGAAGTGCCAAGCTTTTCTGTAATAAAAAGTGGCAGCGCCGTTAATAAAATATAGAACACTAAAAAGATAAATAAGCTCATCAACGTAATGTTAATAAAACTTTTTGTCCATAGTGGCTCTTTTTTTGTAGACAATCTATGCATCTCCTTTTTAAGCTCCTCATAAGATGAGCCATCTAACAGAAATAGTATACGCCTACTCAAGGTATGATAAATAATTGTCTTTTGCATATTATCTATGCATACTGTACATATGGAGGTGCGTCATGGAATTTTATCAATTATTATACTTTGAAACACTCGCAAAAGTAGGCAACATTTCGCACGCTGCCGAACGTTTAAATTTATCACAGTCTGCGCTTAGTTGCTCAATACAGAACTTAGAAAAAGAAGTAGGAGCACCACTTTTCACACGAGAAAGTCGCGGCGTGACGTTAAATACTTACGGTGAAGTTTTTTTAGAGCATGCGACAAATGCGATTAATGAAATTCAAACCGCTGAGCATAAAATTCAGGATTTGATTAATCCAATGCATGGCACGATTCGTCTCGCATTTACACAACCCCTTGGCTCTGACTATATCCCAATGTTGATTTCTGCATTCACAGAAAAATACCCTAATATTCAATTTAAATTATCACAAGATACTACTCGAAAGATTTTAAAACAGCTGAACCGAGATGAAATTGACATCGGATTTTGCTCACCCTTTTCTGCAAACACAACAATTGAAAAATATACGATATTAGAAGAAGAGCTAATCATGCTCGTACCCAAAAATCATCCACTTAGCAAACAAAAAGAAGTTCATTTAGATGAATTTGCGCTCGAAAAATTTATCGTCTTTAAAGAAGATACTTCTGTACGAGAAGTAACAGATTATATTTGTCACGAAGCAGGCTTTGAACCGACAATTGTTTTTGAGGGTATTGCTGAGAAGTCGATTATTGACCTAGTCAGTAAAAATTTTGGCGTTGCTATTGTACCTATAGGCATTCCATTATTCGATTTCCCTGTTGTGCCACTGAAGATTTTAAATCAGCCGGTACATCATCGTACACAGCTCACATGGGCAAAAGATCGTTACATTTCTCCTGCAGTACGAAACTTTATTCAATTCACTAAAAAGCTAGTAGACGAACAAAGCAATTTGTAATTTTTTCAAAAATCTCATAGTCGCTAGTATTTATAAGACTTAAAATGTCACAAGCTCTTTTCGGAGTTTGTGATATTTTTTTGCTTTTTAGCATGTTTTTTGTAGCTAACGTTCATTTTTCTCAAAATATCTGAAAAATCATTTGACAGCGCTATCAAAATATTGTAAATTACCAAAGGACGAACAATTTAATTAAAACAAAAAATAATATTCGCTTTTAGGAGTGTTTTTTAATGGATAATGTATTTGACTACGAAGATATTCAATTAATTCCGGCTAAATGTATCGTAAATAGCCGCTCAGAATGTGATACATCAGTAGAATTAGGTGGGCATAAATTCCGCCTTCCTGTTGTACCTGCAAATATGCAAACAATCATCGACGAATCAATCGCGACAAAATTAGCTGAAGGCGGTTACTTCTACATCATGCACCGCTTTAATCCTGAAAAACGCATTGGTTTCGTTAAAAATATGCAAAGTAAAGGCTTAATCGCTTCTATTAGTGTTGGTGTAAAAGACGAAGAATATGCTTTCGTTGAAGAATTAGCACAACAAGGTTTAACACCTGAATTCATTACAATTGATATCGCACACGGTCATTCAAATGCGGTTATCTCAATGATTCAACATATTAAAAAATTAGTACCAAACACTTTCGTTATCGCTGGGAATGTTGGTACACCAGAAGCTGTGCGTGAGCTTGAAAACGCTGGCGCTGATGCAACAAAAGTGGGTATCGGACCTGGTAAAGTATGTATCACAAAAATCAAAACTGGTTTCGGTACTGGTGGCTGGCAATTAGCGGCACTTCGTTGGTGCTCTAAAGCCGCTACAAAACCAATCATTGCTGATGGTGGTATCCGTACAAACGGTGACATCGCGAAATCAGTGCGCTTCGGTGCATCAATGGTAATGATCGGCTCTCTATTCGCTGGACATGAAGAATCTCCGGGTGAAACAATCGAAGTTGAAGGTAAAAAAGTAAAAGAATACTTCGGCTCAGCATCTGAATTCCAAAAAGGCGAAAAGAAAAACGTTGAAGGTAAAAAAATGTTTGTAGAACATAAAGGTTCTTTAAAAGATACACTTATTGAAATGGAACAAGATTTACAATCATCGATTTCATACGCTGGTGGTACAAAATTAGAATCAATCCGCAACGTGGATTACGTAATCGTTAAAAACTCAATCTTCAATGGTGACAAAGTTTACTAAAACTTAGGGGTTCTCTATATAAAGAAAGACGCAGCTTGGGGAGGCTGCGTCTTTTATTTGTTTCTATCGTAAATATCTAGCATCTTCTGCATGGGAGTTAATAAATTTTTGAGAATATCATTTTTTTGTAGGTTACTCCTTTTTTTGCCGAAACACCTTATTGATTCCTAAGAACCGATTCAAAAGTCATCTAAAATACCTTTATTTTGTTAAAATAAATAACAATTAACAACTTTTTATGATACGATTGGTTACGAACTTTAAGACTATAATAAGGAGCATCTCAATGGATAAAGGTACAAAATTAAGGAATAAAATGTTAATTTTCTTACTCCCACTCATTGTTATTCCTATTTTATTAAGCGGAGTATTCTGGTACATCTCAAGTAAAGAACAAATTAAAGAAGAACAGCTCACTGCTGCTTCTTCTAATATGGTGCTACTAAACAATAGCATCAATGATTTAATCGAGCCGAAAATACATGATGTATCGTACTTAGCAAAGCGTCTCACATCAAAGGATTTATCGATTTCCAAATCAAGTAATGCACGCACTGTACTTGAACAATATATTCAGGAGCATCCTGAAGTCGCAATGGCCTATGTTGGCACCATAAAGGGGGACATGATTCGTATGCCCTATCATCTTTATAACAAAGCTGAATACGATCCGCGCGAACGCCCGTGGTATAAGCAAGCAAAGGATAGCGACATTACAATTACAGACCCATACATTTCAAAAACGAGTGGTGATTTAGTCGTTACCTTATCAAAAAAACTTGCTGATAATAGCGGTGTTATTGGCATTGATATGTCGATTTCAAAACTTGGAGATATTGCGAGTAGCGTCAAAATTGGTGACCATGGCTATACCTCTATTATTGATTTATCGAATCGCTACATTGCCGACAAAAAGCATGATGGTGGTGAGGCAGTCTCGAATACCCTCTCTTCACAGTTAAAAGAAGCAAAGGGGCAATTTGAACAAGAAGAGACAATTACTTTATATGCCACAAACTCTGCGACTGGCTGGAAAGTCATGAGCACCCTATATAAATCCGAAACAACAGAGGCTGCGAAAAGTATTGCGGTCATGAATATTTTCTTTGCAATCGTTGTGATTCTTATTAGCCTTGCCATTATTTTATGGCTTGTCCGCTCGATTACACGCCCACTGCAAACGATGGCACAGAAGGCGGACCAAATGCGGCATGGTGATTTAACGGTATCAACCGATGTGACAAGTCGCAATGAAGTAGGTCAACTTGCGATGACATTAAATGAGATGAAGGATAATTTAGCGACGCTTGTACGTAATGTTGGTGAAAATACGCAGCAAGTGACACAATCGAGTGTAGAAATGGAGCAACATATTGCACAAAATATGCTGAGCACAACGGATGTGACGACCGCCATTACACAGGTCAGTGAAACGACAGAGCGTCAGGCGAATGATTTACAAGAAGCCTCTTATTCGATAAATGACGTTGCGAAAGGTGTTACAACAATTGCACAGAGCATAACAGATGTTACCGAATTTTCAACAACTTCACTACAGCATGCTCACTCAGGACAGCAAGCGATTTATGAGGCTGTGTCGACAATGGAAGGCATTAAAGACTCTGTAACGATGTCGAATGCGCAAATTCATACACTGCATACGCATACCGCTGAAATTGGAAAAATGCTTGATATGATTAAGGAAATTGCCGATCAAACGAATTTACTCGCTCTCAATGCTTCCATTGAAGCGGCACGTGCTGGTGAACACGGCAAAGGATTTGCTGTTGTTGCAGATGAAGTTCGTAAGCTTGCTGAAAGCTCACAGCATTCTGCCAATCAAATTGCCGCACTCGTTACGACAATCCAAACAAGTACGAAACAATCTGTTGAGCAAATGGCGACCACGCTACAAAAAGTAGATGAAGGGGTCAGCGTTACACAAACAGCTGAGCAACGCTTCGCTAATATTATGACGCAAATGGAGGGCATGACACCAAAGCTTGAAGGGGTGTCTGCTACAACGGAAGAAATCGCTTCTGTTACCGACCAATTAGCGAATAGTATCGACAATGTCTCAAGCCATGCCCAAACGACGAATGCAATGACGGAGGAAGTGACGGCCTCTGCTCAGAATACACTGCATTCAATGAATGATATGCAGGCTGAAATGAAGCGTCTTGCACTACTTGCCGCATCACTTGAACATTCCATTACACAATTTAAAATCTAACAAAAAAGAGGCTTAGGGTTTTTAGACCCTAGCCTCTTTTGTTCTATTCAAATCTAAATGAAATCGGGGGGATTTCAATTTTTTTATTAACGTGCGACGCGTAAACGATCGCGACGATATAAATCATAATTTAAAATGATGTACATATATTCGCTAATATCTTGGACTTCTAATCCTTGTTTTTCAAGCGATGTCCATAGCTTTTCATCAAGGGCATAAGGGTGCGCATGTTGTAACAATTCCACTTCATTTTTTGATAGTGCAACACGGAATTTCTGTGCACCGTTTGTCACCGACAATGTATACGTTCTCCACGTTTCTACTTCTACAGAGAAGTTTTCATCCCATTCACGTAATTGCGCTTCCATATCTGATGCAACGTGTTTGAAAAATTTGCGTACTGTAAATGTATTCGCTTTTGTGGTGCGGAAAAATGTATTCGTATTCATGTCTATCGCTCCCTTTTTGTTAATACCAAGTTATCTTATAAGAATTATAACATCTAAAATTGAAAAGTCAAAATATTTCTTCAAAATTAAAAACGCTTACAAAATATGTATGCTTTGCACATTCTTTTTCTTTATGTGAAAATTATTTTAAGAACAATGAAAGCGAGGCGAAATTTATGAAAAGTACAGAATTTAAAGTTGTCTTCCCAAAAGTATTACAGTGGATTTTAAATGTCTCATTAGTTGGTTTATCAATCTTTTTAGTACTATTAATGGCAAAAGAGATTTTTATTTTTGCAGATATTCTATTGTTTGAGAAAGATTCCAAACATACGCACGAAGAGTTTCTAGCGAATGTTTTAGCATTCTTCTTATACTTTGAGTTCATCACAATGATTGTAAAATACTTTAAGGAAGATTATCATTTCCCTCTTCGTTATTTCATTTACATCGGTATTACGGCTATGATTCGTTTAATTATTATCGACCACTCTAGCGCAATGCATACATTATTGTATGGTGCGGTTGTGCTCCTTCTAATCATTGGCTATTTCATCATTAATATCACGCCGCTTGAACGTCCTAAAAAAGCGCGCTATGAAATGAAAAACGCGAAAATTAGCGATGAATCATAATATAATAGAAGTAGAGGTGATTGGATGACAACGACGATTTATAAAAACGATGCCAAGCTTTTAATGGGCATTTCTTTGCAAGATGATACGCAGCTTGAACAGAATAATATGGCACTTCATGTTTGTGAGAACCCTGAAAATATTATTAAAAACCGCGAAGCACTTGCGGCGACTATTGGGCATTCCTTACAAGATTTTGTCTGCGCAAATCAAACACATAGTGCAACTTACTATAAAGTAACTGCTGAGGATAAAGGACGCGGCACGCTACGCGCAGAGGATGCGATTCCGGAGACGGATGCACTTTATACATTTGAGCCAAATATTGTCCTTAGCTCCTTTACAGCGGACTGTGTGCCTGTACTATTTTATGCGACGGACTCAACACTTGTGGGTGCAATTCATTCCGGCTGGCAAGGTACAGTGAAGGAAATTTCACTCAAGACATTCACGCATTTACGTGAGGCAGAAAATGTAGACTTACAAAATGTGCATGTACATATCGGTACAGCGCTTAGTCAGGAAAAATTTGAGGTTGATGCGGATGTCTATACTAAATTTAAAGCACTTGGCTATGCAGATGACTTTATGTACTTCAAAGACGCGACTAAGAAATATCATATCGATAATCAATTAACGGTGAAAAAGCAATGTGAGCTGGCAGGTATTCCTGCAGCGAATATTACGATAGAGGATGTGTGCACTTTCAAAAGTGCGCAAGGCTTCTCTTATCGACAAGATAAAAAAGCCGGACGTCATTTAAGCTTTATCGTCCGTAAATAGCATACAAAAAGGAGGAATCGCGTCAATCGCCATTCCTCCTTTTAGTGTTCAAATATAGTGACGCGGTTACGTCCATTTTCTTTCGATGAATAGAGTGCCTTATCTGCACGCTCAATAATCGTCTGCTCATTATCGCGCGCTGTGAATTTCGCCATGCCAACACTCACTGTTAAGTCGCCAATTGCTGGCCATTCTTTTTGTTGCACACGCTCAATAATATTATGTGCGATTTGTTCATTATGACCAATCAAAATAATCGTGAACTCCTCACCACCAAATCGACAAACAATGCCTTGCTCACTAACCGTTTCCTTTAAAAGCTTGGCAAGTTGTTCAAGGACAATATCCCCTACTTGATGACCATATGTGTCATTCACACGCTTGAAGTGATCAATATCAATAATAAGTAATGAAAATTGCACAGATTCCATGTCAAAGGCACGAATAAATTCACTCATCTTTTGGCTAAAGTAGCGGCGATTATAGAGTCCTGTCAGCTTATCTGTATTCGATAATTCAATCAGGCCTAAATTAATTGCCATGAGCTCATTTTGCTTTTGTTCAATTTCTGCATAAATTTCCTCGAGATGGTCAAATGCTTGTGATTTCTTTTCGTACGCTTCTTCTGCTTGGATTTTTAATGATTGCACCTCGCGCTCATATTCCAGGCGATGCTGCATTTTCATCATCATATAATCAATAACCTCTTCACCATCACGAATATAACGTTTGGCATTCATTAAAAGTGGTACGGCTTTTTTGTTTTTATCACGCAACGAAATAAAAAATTCTTCTACAAGATTTTTAAGTTGAATCGCCGGATAGAAGTACGAATGGAACAGTAGCTTATTCGTTGGACTCAGCAAAAACTCGATATGCTTTCCGAGTAGTTGTTGCTCTGTATAATCCGTCCAACGTAAAAATGTCTCATTCACTTCTGTTATTTTGCCTTCATCGTTCGTACTTAAAAAGCCACATGGTGCTTTTTTCAAACGAATATCCATCGCTTATCCCTCTTTTATATAATGTTTCAGACGTTCAATGGTCACCTCTGGATGACTAATATGTGGGTAATGTCCTTTCACATCTAATATCTCAAACGAACTATGTGGCAAATGCTCATGTAAATAATGTCCGATTGGACCTGGTACAATACTATCCTCTGCACATTGTAAAATTACTGACGGCACCGTCATTTCATGTAAACGACTACGACAATCTAAATGAAAGGTCATATCTGCAAATTCACGTGCAATATGTGGATTTTGTGATACAAAAACACGCTCTAGACTTTGAACATTCGGCGTGCTGTTTTGTTGCCCAAGTGCAAAAGGTGCCATATAGCTCGCCCAGCCGCTAAAGTTCATTTCCATCGTTTGTAAAAGCTCTTGGATGTCTTCTTCATCGAAGCCACCTTCATAGTCTCCATCATTTAAATAACAAGGAGATGGCCCAATCATGATCACTTTTTTGAATGCTTCTGGACGCTCAATCGCTGCTAACATACCGATCATCGAGCTAACAGAATGACCGATAAAAATAACGTCTTCTAATTGAAACTCATCGATAATATTTAATACATCTTGTACATAGCCATCAGCAGTGCGATAGCTTGCGTTATAAGCTGCTAAATCTGAATTGCCTGCCCCTACATAATCAAATAATACAATTTTATACTCCGACAGAAAAGCAGGAGTAATGTATTGCCACATCGACTGCTCACAACCAAAACCATGGGCAAATATTAACAGTTGATTCCCTTGCCCTACTATATTTACATTATTCCGCAAACTAATGACATTCATTAGCGCCACCTCATATTACTTTTTTCTCTATTATATGCTTTTTATAGGATATAATCAGCTAAATTCTACAGCTAATCTCTTTAAACGAGCATAAACGCATTAAAAAAGTAGGTCATGCACTCTAGTTGCGTGGCCTACTTTTAAAAACATACCTTATTTAGCGAAGATTTTTGTTAAGCATTTTTGTGTTTTGGATGGCAACATCTTATAGCCCATTCCTTTTTGTTGAATATCAAGTACGGTTAAAATACCGACAACGAATCCTAGTATATGCATAAATTTCATCTAAAACGCCTCCTATTAACCTTATTATAAAACGAAACGGTTGATTGTGGCTTCTAGTAGCGCTCACTCTCAATTGATTTTTCAAGAAATTTCTTATAGCGCGCTATATCTAAATGTTTCAATCCATTGTGAAAATTGGAAGCATATGTATGTCATGATGAGATTGCTTACCATGAGTGCTATTGTCACTTTATTACTTAACTCCTCCATATTCATTTCCCCTAGCTCTTATTTTATCTATATAAGCCGTCACACCTAATAAATCGCCGTTATATTCGGATTAAAATCTTGTTATCTATTGAACTACCCCCACTTAGCCGTTCTTCGAACGTTGCTTGAAGTGGGAGATTCCTACGAACAGTGCTTGCTTGTTT
>ERZ808028.374-NODE-374-length-39985-cov-6.267315_pt1 | contig 39985 bp, 44 predicted proteins | sample MGYA00380184_ERZ808028 | MGnify/ENA primary metagenome ERZ808028 (study PRJEB31490, sample SAMN06133397) | mouse gut metagenome | isolation source: J8_1 | host: mice | place: China: Chengdu | collected 2015-05 ...
TTCGAAAGTGGTGATATAATCATGGGAGAGAAAAAGAAGGTGTTGGTGCTGTTCAGCTCCGGTCGGGATTCGAAGCTCTGTGCCTGCAAGATGGTGGAGGATGGGTATCAGGCAACCCTGATCCATTTCGACAATGGGTGCATGGCCGGTCTCCAGTATGTGCAAGAGGCAGCTAATCAACTGATTGAGCGGTATGGCCCTGAGAATGTTGTCTGGGCAGGCACCCACCCAATTATTCGAGAGCGAAACCTGCTGAGCCAGCATTTGGAGTATATCCCGTTCCAAGAGCTGGGGAAGACAGTCCCCAATATCCAAATCAATCAGCTGCGCTGCCTGATCTGCCGGCTGGCTATGTACGCCTCGGCAATTGCGTATGCTAAGCTGAATGGGATTACCGTTGTGGTCGACGGGGCGAGGATGTGCCAGAGGTTTGCCATTGAGCAGCAGCCCTTTATTGGACAGTTCCGGGAGTTGTTTGCCTGCAGAAATTTGGAGTTCAAGACTCCTCTGCTGGAGTATGATGACGACCAGAAGCTCAAACAGGAACTGGTGTATCGGGGAATATACCCCAAGGCAATGGAAACTCAGTGCTGGATTGGGCAACCCATGAAGGCTGATGTCAGCAAGGAACAGATGGAGGACCTCGTTGCATACTACACAGATGTGCTGGCTCCGGTATTTGGCCGTGTTGTGGAGGAGGCAAAGGATGGACATCGGGTTTGGAAGCCCGGATGGACTGTGTAGAAAAGCGAGCTTGAGATTTCTATCTCAGGCTCGTTTTTGTTTTCCCAAATACCATCGATCGGTGATGTAGTTCAAAACATGCAAGTCTGGAGCCCAGGGAAAACCAAACACGCCACATTTCGCTGTATCCACCACAGAAAAGGAAACCTGTCATACAAAAACCTCAAAGAGAAGCCCTGCCTATTATCAAGAAAACTCCGTCTCTTCGTACTCACCTCCCGATTACAAGCCCCTCCCCTCCCCTGCCGAAATACATTTCTCTTTGACCGCATATCATATTAGTAAAAGGAGGCGGCTAGCAAATTATGGAAAACTACCCTGTATCCAGAATGTTTTTTCTTCGTCCACCCGGACATCCTGCTCCCTTCTGTATGTATGGGATTTTCGCTGATACCAAGACTAAGGAGCAACATGATGACGTCTGGTTCTATATAGAACTCAACAAATATCTCCTGGCGACCAACATCGCCGGCGACACGGATCATAATCCCCCACAGGTCCACCTGGATAAGCTGTGTACCGACATCCAGCGAGACTATCGTGTCGAATGCCGCGGCATTATCGCTCAAGGCTTTGATGGGTTCAAATACTCCACCAACAGTCTGTTGTATAAGGAGGCGATGCATCGTGAATAAGCTGACGGCCATTGCTTTCCTTGCAGAACCCTGCGAGTATGCCCTTAACGAACTGAACAATGCCGGCAAGCGTCCTATCAAGGGGTACATCATGTGCTGTTTTGAGAACAGCCCAGAGAACTATGAACTGGTGAGTTCCGCCCTGACTGAGGAATTCAACGAAATCCGCGCCTTGGACTGGGGTGGAGCTATCCAAGAAGTGGCTGCTCGGATGAGCGAAATGCTGTCGGCAGATACAGGTATCCAGGTCATGTGTGTACCTATGGAGGATGCCGAGTCTATTGAGGTGTCCATCCATGAGTGATTTCCGAAACAAGTTCATTGCAGCTATCCAATATGGCATTGACCAACTGCCTTGCAACACAGTAACCAGGCCTGTCGTTGATGCCGCGGCTCTTGTCCGCTCAGTAGAAATCGAGTCTGGGATTCTGTTGTCCAGTGATGTATCAGATGAACGGTATACAACTCTTCAACGCCGGCTGTCCAGGGCTGTTGGTTTTGGTTCTCTCTCAGGAGAAATTATTTGGGACATCATCACAACGGCTTTTCTGACAGCATCCAGAACTCCGGAACTGATTGAGTCTAAAGCAATACTTTTTGGTCTGGAATACCGGCAGATATTGAATAGTTTGAAACCATCCATGGGGAAAAGAATTCCGGTAATTCAGATGTATTTTGAGGGGACTTCCGATGGTGGAAAGATAACGGCCTACTCCACCAATGGGTTCAGTATTATGCGGCATTCCTGTAGCTGCTATTTTCAGGGCCGGTCGTTCATAGGGCATGTTCGAATTCCGGAGATTTTCCCCGGGAAATTGGAGCTGGTGACCGTTTCTCCCAACGGATTGACAACGAACATCTCATATGGGGAGTGGGCATTTGAGTACGATCCTCCAGCTCTGGATATGGATTTACGCCAGAACTGGAATATTGCTATGGGAATCATGTCGCAGACCAGAATCGATACAGCATTCAGCCCTGTGTTTCTCCGAGAGATGGCAGCTGGTATGAAGGCTGGAATGCTCAATGTGGCTCCTCTGCGGGTCTCGGTAAGTGAGGGAACGGGACCGATTTTTGCACAGTGTGGGCCAACGGAGGCACTGGTAATGCCGATCAAAGTCTAAAAACAGAAAACAAAATAGTAAAGTAGGTGTGCCCGTGAAAAATATCATAACCGACAAAATTCATCCTTCATGGGTTGAGTTTTTTTCTCTGGACATTATGGCTCTCCTATCCCAAATCGATCAGGCCATCTCCCACCCTTGCAATCCTGCCCCGGAAAATATCCTCCGCTTTGCTCAACAGCCCTTAGATGAGGTGAAAGTTCTCATTTTGGGCCAAGACACCTACCCTGCTCCGGGAGTGGCTACAGGTCGAGCCTTTGAGGTCGGTGGACTGACCGATTGGAAGAAGCCCTTCCGGCAGATTTCCCTCAAGCACATTGTTCAATGCTTGTATGGAACATACATTGGAGAATCTGCATACATCAAGTACTCTCAGATTCCGGAGGATTTCCCTATCCTGCCTCCGGACAGGCTATTTGAAAGCTGGGTAAATCAGGGTGTCCTGCTCCTCAATGCGGCCCTGACCTGCCAGCATGGGGTTCCAGGCTCTCATTCCGAGCTATGGGCTCCATTTATGGAGCGACTGCTCCCATATATCGACAAAACCAGACCTGAACTGACCGTATTTTTGTGGGGCAGTGTTGCAAAATCGTTTTCTCCGTTGTTTCAAACAGCGAGGGTATATCAGTGCCGACATCCGATGATGTGTAGCTCAAAGTATCCAGACGATTTCCTGAAATTCCAAGGGTTCAAGGATACGATGGATATTATCAACTGGCTGGGAACCGAGCCATTGCGAAAGGGATTTAGGAGTTGACAGAGTTAGTTTGAATTCGTATACTGCATTTGCTAGGCATGCCAGGATTGGGAGGCATCTTGTGCCCGTACAAGTACAGAAAAACAATATCTGTTGGTCAAGCATGGTTGGCCAATGCCGGCAGAAAGGGGGCCGCAGAGCCCCCTCGATCCTGACAGTAAGAGGGGCGGTCCGAAAGGACCGCCCTTTTTGCGCTTCTTAGCCGCGAAGAATTGATAGACAAAGCAGATGAGTCGGGTAAAACGCATAGCAGAAATACTGGAACCCCTTGCTGTGACACCCCTGTTTTCCATTATACGTCCAGATGATAGGAAGAGAGAATATAGCCAGGGTCTGAACCGGAAAGGATAGGGAGAGTCCAAGAACCGAGAATGCCAAAATGTGTCCCTTGCCAAGGATTCCATGTAAAACAACCATCCAGGCCAACTGCCCAAGGCGATTACAAAAACTATTCCCCCGGCAGAAGTAGAATGCGAGGACCGTTAAGATGCCAACTCCTTCATAATCAACATGAAAAAGACAGCCAGCAGCAAATCCAACTACGACGACCGCTGCAGAGGTAAAATAAGGGATAGTTGGATGTAAACCTAGATCTTTCACCCACTCCAACGTCCACATAAGAAGGAATCCAATGAACAGCGTCCACATAATGTTTTGATACTCCCAAAGGAAAGAACCTCCAAACATCAAGTTGAATGGGAGCTCAGATACAATGGCCCCACTCAGTAGCCGAAGGGTGTATACTCTCCGGTTGTGGGTATGGAAGAACCCCTCCACCAGCAAGAAAGCGAAAATCGGAAACGCCAAGCGGCCAACACAGTTCATCCAGTTTTGACCAGGGATAATCCTCCAGAAATGGTCGATGAACATGAAAATCATGGCCAAAATGTGAAGCCTGGCGGAATTGATACCAACTTTTTTCAAGAAAATACCCCTCCTTCTCCAGATATTATATGCAAACGGCGCGAAACCGCACTGCCGCTAATGGCCAATGGTCCTGCATATAATACGAAAACAGCAAGGAGGGATTTGTTGTGCGAAAAAATGCACTTTTGTTTGGCGGAATTGCATGTTTTTCAGTAGCCGCTTTGATTGCTGGCTTGATAGCCTTGTATGTTGGACTCAACTATAATGCTGAGATTGGAAGCATTCCGGACAGTACTACAAGCGTGATTTCTGAATCAGAGTCCAATGACCAGGATTCCATCAATAAGGAAATTCGGCTACCAGCGCAAAATCCGTCGCCACAATCAGAGGCCAACACAGAACCTGTAGAGCAGCCTGTTGCAAAGGAGGATGCTCCAACGTTTCAACCCCCTTCCACTACTCCGTTTGTGGTAGAAAACAACGGTGTATTCGAATTGCCGATTGAGGGCTCACATGGGATTGCGCTGATAGGACTCAAAGTACATTTAGGGGATGGGGCCGGTGGGGAGTGCGGCCAAGTTGTCTCGGCAGGAACTCCATTTACTATTCTTATTGATGGGGAAACCCGAGTGCTGGGCCGTTTTAAAGATGGCTCAACTGGATGGCTTGATAAAAACTATATCATGGTCAATCTCCCGGACATTATCCCATCCATCATATACAAAAACAGTAATGCAGAGGCGTCTTTGATGCGCAACCTGGGGATGGAAATTGAAGGGGTGACTGGGCAACAACTGTATGAGGTCAAGGTTTACAATGAGAAGCTTGACCGGGAAGAATTTATCATGCCAGTGCAGTATCGCACAGCAGAAAAAATAATGGAGGCCCAAAAAATTGCCAAGGATCGGAATCTTTCCATTATTCTTTATGAGGGGTTCCGCCCCTATTCCGCCCAGACTGCTGTGGCCAGTGCTATGAGGGTTATGGCAGGAAAAAATCCGGACACAAAGGCGTCTTTGCAAAAAGATGGATTCAGCATGGATTTCTACATCAGCGCAGGGGTATCCAACCACCAACAGGGGGCAGCTGTGGATGTCAGCTTGGCTCGTGTGTCGGAGTGGCAGGATGAATCCATCAATGGAAATGTGGTCTCCATGCCGAAGCTGTATGAGGAATTTCGGTATGGGAAGATATCTACAGATGCAGAAGATGGAGTGAAATTTGCAGGACATCAATACCGACCGTCGCTCCCAGATGATACTACATACTGGATGCCAACGCCAATGCATGAGCTTTCCTACTTGGCGGGGACATTTACTGGACCTACTAAGACGTATAGCCACGGAGCCTGGAAGACAGCGCTTGATAATGGTAGTGTAAAACGAGCAGAGTATTGGACTGATGGGGCTCAGAAGATGCAGGATATCTTTGTGGCTGCCGGTATGGATCCCCTGGCGTCGGAATGGTGGCACTTTAATGATATTGAGTCCAGGGCCGTAGCTAAGAAGGCTGGAGCGGAGGGTAAGTTTGAAGCGGGAACTGAATTGTTCAGTATTACTCCGGCAAAAGCGATAGCTATGCTTCCCTGATTCATCACCAAGACCTATACCCGGTTGAGGGGTTGCTTTTGGATTCCTGGTAGGGTGAAACCGTGGAGAGAGCGTGTTTGTAGACCATTTGTTTTTTCGAATCGCTCTCAACAAGGATGGATACCTCATCGAAGTCGATGATTGTACCTCGGATTTGGAAACCATTGGTGATGTAGAGAATTAGCGGAGTGTTTCGGTCTTTGGCTTCTTGAAGAAATTCGTCCTGAACATGGGTATCTATTTTCACTTGCATAGTGGCATGAGTCCTTTCTGTCTTTGTTGGGCTATATTAGGATTATAGTGGATGTCGAAACATTTTTCAAGAGATGGTGTGGACATCTATATACTGGCATACTCCTCCTCCTTTTGGTGGATACAGAAAAATGTGGTGGATTTATTTTCCCCTGGGTCCCAGGCCAATGTATTTTGAACTATCACACCGATCGATGCCAAATAGCAAGGTTGCTTCTCTTTGCAAATCCTTTTCAATATAGGCGAACCAAAACGCTGGCACAAAGGACAACCCTAGTGCCAGCGATTTCTGGTTTTGCAAACTCAGTAGTCATGTGAACTGACCAAATCCCATCGATCGGTGAGATTACTCGGAACTAAAAGCCAGAACCCCCAAAATTCTATGGTCACACTTCTTCGTATCCACCGTCCTCATACAGACGCCATCTTGGGCCTAGAGGACATATCGACCACTCTCCTTGTCTTTAGCAAGCCGAATATTTGTCTCCAGCATTTTGGAGAATTCCAGTTCTAGGATATCCCTGACAGACCGGAACTCATATTGGATATTGAGGAATCGGGGGAATTTTAGAAGCCCCTTCAATATATCCAAATCAACCCCATACTCCCGGGCAAACTTCTCATGTGCTGACCCCGTCTCTATCGGTGTAGAAAACAACTCCTTCAGCTTCTCCACCGGCAGCCCATAAGGCGGTTCCTCTCCCCCCATGCGGCTCATACTGAAGGACCAATCTTCTGTCCGCTGGAATGAACTGGGCAAGTCTTTCAGCCGGCGATAGAGCGAGAAACGATCCACAGCATGCAGGTCGTGCAGGACATCCGGCCAAAACTCCCCATCGAAACAGAACTCTACCATCTCCCGGTATTCGTCTTGCAGGGCCTTCAAATACCCGGCATATCGAGTCAATGCCTGGTCTGCATCCCGGTCGCTTCTGAAAATGGGAGGACAGATTGTAGTATACAACGCGCAGTGCATAATTGTTTTTGCAAAACGCATGGTATCCACAAAGCGGAAATATTCGGAGACAGCGTCCTGCGCATGGCAGTAGACCTTCGTATCCCCAAGTTCCTCAAATTGTCCTTGAAGGGCCTTGACCTCCTCTGGGTTCTTTTCCTTGAACTGGTCAGCCAACATCCGCCAGCTCCTTGCCCAGCCGATCATCCTCTGCAGTTCAGGTTCAAAGTCGGCGTAGATAAAGTCCAATAGTCCCTCGCCATATTGGAGGTGAATGTCAGCCCCGCTGAGAATATTGTTAAGTGGGAAGGGGTTTTCGATCCCCCTCTGCTTATATTCCTCCCCCACCCTTTCGTCAAACTCAGAACGGTCAATGACGAATCGCTCACGGAAGGCAGCATAGTCCTCCTTATTTTCAAGGATGCTGTCCTGGCGCTGTTTCTCCCGCTCTTCTACTTCTTCCGGAGAGAGGATATCTGGGTGAATCTCCCGGTGCTCGCTGTCCATCCGTTCATCTTCTGCAATATCATCCGAGCGGAAGATCTGCTCGTAGTAGCTGTCAACAAGAATATGTATCTTCCTGTCCTCCGGATAGAATTTGACCAGATTTCTAAAAGTATCCATAGAGATGTACTTATTCCCCTTGCGCTGGATGAAGTAAAGCTCCGTTTTGCTTGGTATGTATTCCGAATAGTCTTTGCCCATGGCAAATCCCCCTTTGCTGATTTTGTAGAAAACAATCCTACCATATTGGGCATAATTCCACAAGCAAAATTAGGAATGATTTGTCGAATATTCTTTTTCTTTTTGAAATATATAATCCTTCAATTGCATACTATAAGGTATCCGCAATATGGGAGGTTTATTATATGGACTACTTAGACGAGATCAGCAATGAGCAAAAGACGCTCATGGATACTTTGGAAAAATACGCTATTACAATGATCGAGAAAGAAACCCAACCTTTACAGGATCTGGTGAGCATTGTAGACCAGGCGGTAGGGATCAAACTGGTCAGCGGGTCTGTCGTTTCCACTGTCGACCTGACTGCTTTTGAGCTGGAGGCCCTGGCCATGAAGATTCCCGCCGAGTGCCTGAGGCTCCAGGCTCAGCTCAATAAGTACAGCACCCAGAATACATTCCGGGATATGAAGCTGGAGGCTGAAGTTACCTTGGCTCTGGCCAAGCTGACTGGGATGAAAGGTGCGGCCGAGGAGCGGAAAAGGAAGGCAGAACTGACTGTTCTGGATGAGCGGGTGCAGAACACCGTCAATAAGCTCATTATCAAGGGGATTCAGGGATGCATTGACCGAGCGGACAAGGTGTATGAGGGGATCAAAAAAGTCATGGATTACCGGAGTAAAGAGGGCTGGTTTGATAGAAAGGGGCCGCAGTAATATGGAGAAGTTTCAGGTTGTTGTAGCGGGTGGTCGGGATTTTTCCAACTACCCGCTCCTGTGTAAGAAATTGGACCATCTTTTTCAGAATAGGCAGCCAACAGCCATCATCTCTGGGCTGGCTAGAGGGGCTGACACATTAGGCCGGCAATACGCTTTAGAGCGGGGTATCCAGGTTTTGGAGTTTCCCGCCAATTGGAACCAGCTGGGAAGGCGGGCCGGTATGGTACGCAACAGAGAGATGCTGGAGGCAGCCGACGCCGTGGTCGTCTTCTGGGACGGCGTTTCAAAGGGGACTGCTAACATGGTAGAGATCACCCAAAAGGCTGGTCTGCCCTTGAGGATTGTTCGATACTGATGCATCAGCGTCTGCTTGGTTTTCGTAGCCAGGCAGGCGCCTCTTTTTACAAAAATAGCTGCGGGAAAGCCCACTTTGTAAAAAGGGGGAGCAGTCAGGGGCCCTCCTTTTTGTACTCCACTCCATCCAAAATCGAATCAGGCATATTTGCATACTATACCCTTATCCATTACGATGTGGAAAATCAAGATAGAAAAGGGGTTAAATATATGCCAAACTGGGTAGCATCACACGCAATATTTGAGGGGCCGATGGAGACTCTTAAGAAAATTTACGACCGTTGTGATGCGGCTGGCGGTTTCTCTTTCAAGACTTTTATCCCTGTGCCGGAAGCTCTTTATGCCACAAAAAGTCCTTGTGACATCCAGGCTGCAGCCTTTGTCTGGAGCAAGGACCATCCCCTGGACAGTGTTCCTTCTGTCAAGATCATGCAGGCGTTTGACTCACTTGTTGGATGGACCGAGGAAATCGAGCGTGGCAAAAAATATTATGAGGAACTCAAAAACGACGAGAATTATTCGACGGCGACACAATTTGTTGAAGAAGGAAGACGTCTTATCGAAAATGTCAACAAATATGGGTGCCCTACATGGTATGAGTGGTGCTGTGTCAACTGGGGCACCAAATGGGACGTTAGTGAAGAAGATGTTACTTTTGACGCTCCATCCCCGGTAGGAGACAGTGGGGCAGGCAAAGCAGATCTATATATCAATACCGCATGGTCCTGTCCATTGCCTGTATTTGAGACTATCAGTAAGCAGTATCCTGACATCACTATCACGTGCGATTTTGCCGATGAGAACATTGGCAACAACTGTGGATCTTTTACCACAACAAATGGCATTACTGCGTTTGTCGACCGCACTGGTGATATTGTGTTCGCCTGTGGTATCTGGGACGAGGATCCAGACGAGTACATAACGGAACAGGAAGAGGACGAAGACGACGATTTGCCTATATAGAAAATGCGGAAGTGTTCTGGAAATAACGTATCTGCGAAGAAAAGCGAGGGCCTGGAAAACCAGGTCCTCGCTGCTGTTTGAAACGATTGTGCTTAGCAGGCAAGATACATGATAGCCACAAGGTCAACTTTGCCATCCCAGCCTGTGTGGGTATAGGCATCGTAGCCTCCATCGCCAAACCCACTGTGGGAGACAACGCCGCAGGGGATGATTCCAGCCCGCAGCTCGTTATCGGTAGCACAACAGCAGTGGCTGTACCATACTGCTCCTTGGCCATTGCCGTAGTACTCAGGTGCAGGAGGTGCATCGGCAAAGACCTCATCCAGACCGAACTTGGAATCGTCATACAGTCCGGCGCAGGCGGAATCAACGCCGACCTCAAAGTCGCAATGCTCGAATCCGGTACCGGGAACAAACCTGCCATCAGAGAGGATCTTGTCGGCCAGGCTGAAGGAAACTCCGCTGTCACAATGGTATGCGACCAGCATCGCAACACGGACCCCAAACTGTCCTTCGTCAGAGAGGACCACAGCGGTTTCCCAGTCGCCGATCTTGCAGTTGTGGATGGTGCCGGCACACCAGACATCCTTTTTGTAGCAGGGGTCGCTGACACGCATGACATCCCCCTCCATCTTAAAACTGCCAACAGGTGTATATTTTCTTGCCATGATTATTTCTCCTCCATTTCTGTGCTCTTGTAACCGATGTGGAACGTTCGCTTGTGGTAATCCTGGTCGTGGACCTCATCGGGCCAAGCCCGAGTGACAAGTCCAGCGGTGATGGTGTGGTCGGAATTAGGAGTCACTCCGTCTTTATCGGGAATGGGCTGACCATTCTTATCGGCAATCCGCTCTGCGGGAACTTCATCCAGTTCAGCCTGGGTCAGCCACGGGCGATTGGGGTCAAACCCACACAGACATTCTCCGCCGGGGGTGTACTCCGTCATAGCCAGCCCGATGGGCGTGGAAATACCTGGGCGGTAAAGGTCCACATAAACGCCAGGATAGTTGTCGCCTTGTTTACCCCATACGTGCAGGGTGCCATCCGGCGTTTCGATGGTGAAGCCGTTCTGAATCTCGACATACCAGTCGTCGCCATAGGTAGAGAACGGGAACTCATCATCGGGAGAGGGGCTTTGCTGGCCGCATACTGCCACCAGGCACCCATCAGGGACACAGCCCAGCACGAAAGATGGGCACTGATGAAGTGCTTTCGCATCACAGGTGATATACACCAGGGTATCTGCCGGGATCCCTACAGCATCTTCTTTGCTTAGCTTAGTATAGATTTTCATTTTATATATAGCCTCCTTGTTGTTTTTGTTTACCCCCTAAATTGGAGCTGTAAAATCCTATGCAAATTTAACTTTTTTCATTCTAGGTCTTCCTTGAATAGCTTGTTTGACGTTTGCATATGATGGAGGCATATCCCACATTTGGGTTGCAAAAATACATTGGAGGGAACAAAAATATGAAGGGATACAACATCGAAGAAAAAGAGTTTTTCTTGCAGTGGATTACTATGTACGGCATGGAATCCTTGAAAACAGCAACCGATGACTACGCCTCCCGTATCTGGAATGTCATCGAAGACGACGTTGTCAACGACGTGTTAGAATGCACCGATGGCAAGGACGGCTTCACCAAGGGAGACGTGGCCCTGGCGATTGGCCGAGTTATTGCCAGAAAGCTGGAAATCGAGGTGTGAGGTATGGAGGTATATGTTGTCATGGGCGGCTGCGTGGATGATGAACATATCATTGCCATATACAGGAACCAGAAAAAAGCCGAACGGCGTGCAGCGATGGAAAACGCACAGTGCAAAGGGCTGGAGGCATATGTGGAGCCCTGGCCCGTCTCAAAATGAAGGGGAGGTTCGATGATGAAGAAAGAAGAAATGGACAAGATTTTGGAAATTGAGCGGAAGCTGGCTGAGGCCAAGAATGGCATGGTCGAGGAAATCGCCAGCGATGTGGGCAGCCAGACTATGGATGGCGTTAACCGTATTGGCAAAAATGCTTTTACCGTCTCCTTTTCCGCAATCGACGCTTCAGAGGGATTTATCCTCTCCCCTGACTACTACAGCAGCGACAGCCAGGCCAAGCTGGTCAAGAACCGGTTGAAAAATGCGGCTAAGAACGGCGGCATGGAGAACATTCTCAAGTCCATTGCGGAGATGGTCGAGAAGAAGAGCGTTGTTGTCAACAAGGAGTCCCATCGACTCAATCCCTGCACAGTGTCTGTGCTGGATGGGGTACTGGCTGAGACGGGCTGAAAATCAGATACATACGCAAAATGCAGTCTGGCCTATATGGGTCAGGCTGCACTTTTGTATTGGGACGCCCTGTTTTGGGGACAGGAAGGTTGGATGCTACGGGCCTCTCCCCTTTTTGTAGGTACAAAGGTTAGGATATTGCAATAGAGTGTCCTTTTGGGTAGATACAGAGAAATGTGGTGGGTTTGGTTTTTTGAGGTACTGGCCCATGCGTTCTGAGTTGCCACACCGATCGATGGTATCTTTGGCGGGGCGCTGTTGTGTCAAACACAGAATTTACATACCCGCAGCGCCACTGTGTCGCCAGTCTCCTTCTTTGTTGTATCAAACAGGGAGGCAGTGAACTTGTCCAAATACTATTGTCCGGCAGGTCAGCCGGCATTATTGTGTTGGGTCAAAATATTTTCAACTCAACACATTTTTTTTCATGTGCCAACCCCATATCGAGAGTAAGCAAAAGCCAATCCCCTTTGAACAAAATAAGAAACAGACCAACCGCATAATATAAGGGTAGAAAAACAAGAAAGGGGTATATCACCTATGTCTGAACCTACCACTACCGAAACCACCTCCATTACCAACTGGCTCGCCGGCATCTTCTTTGACGAGCACAAGGAGGGTGGGTACATTGCCGCCGAACTGGACCGCCGCCTCCCCAACCGCAACTGTTCCATCGGAATCGCTACATCCCACAACATCTCCTTGATTAACCGGAGCAGCTGTCCCATCAATAACATGGTGGAGATGTTCCAAGGGGTCCGGGTAAAGCTGGACAACTCCAACGAATCCATCATTGGCCACTCTGAGGGCAGCGAAGGTGAGGCCAGCTACGGCATCCGCATCCCTCCTATCCCCGGGCGCGACCTGACTGCCCTGTATCTAGCCGGCCCTACTGATGCCGTACAGGAAGACCTGATGGCTATTCAGGAGGTCCTGACCGAGGTTGGCCGCCGCATCGAAGAGAACGCTCAGAGCGTCCAGGATACCGCAGAGGGGGCAGCAGAGGATGGAATCTGAGCGAACCATTTATCTGCTTCTAACTCGCTCTACAACTATCCCTTCCCGGTTGATCCACCTAGCCACCAGGGCTGACTACACCCACGTATCCCTGGGACTGGATGGGCCAGCCGGGCCCTTTTACAGCTTTGCCCGGAAATATCCCCGGCTTCCGCTCCCGGGAGGCTTCGTAATTGAGCGGCCCGGGGCTGGATATTACGCCCTGCATCCTCAGACACCTTGCTGTCTGTATGTTCTCTTTGTCCCCAGACCAGTATACAACAGACTACGGCATATCGTTCAGTGGTTTGCCGCGAACAGAGCCCTGTACCACTACAACTTGCTGGGCCTGTTTGGATGCCTGTTCTCCGTTGGCACTAACAGAGAACACCATTATTTTTGTTCTGAATTTGTAGCCATGGTTCTTCAGGGCTGCGGGGCGGTGAAATTTGAAAAGAAGCTGGCTTTGGTTGAACCAAGGGATTTTACCGATATCAGTGGGGCAGTTTTGAAATATTCCGGGCCGGTTGGGGATATGGTCAGCTGGTAAGGAGATAGAATAGAGAGGTATAAATGTCAATAACCCACCGCCTATAGAGGCGGGGGCTTGTGCAAAGTCATAATCATGCGCAAGACGCTTATAGAGTGCCTGAGGTCCATACTCCCAGTTCCAGCAGTTGAAACCAAGGGGTACATCACCAAAAGAGCCAGGGCTGAGCTGCTGAAGCTGCCTAAGAGCCACATCAACGATGCTTTGGCTATCGCTTAGGGGAAACATGGATTCGGGATTATCGAACGCACTATGGTTTCCCGTGTGGATAAGCAGTATACAGTAAAACCGGTGCGGTACCACAATCGCCAGCTGCATAAGGCTGCCATAATCGCCAGCTGCATAAGGCTGCCATCCTGAAGGGTGGTATCCGCAAAAGCAACCAGGCGGCCAAATACGTCAAAGGGTTTAGGCTGTTTGACAAGGTGCGCTACCAGGGTCAGGAGTGCTTCATCTGGGGCCGGCGCACCAGTGGCAGCTTCCTGCTCCGAACGCTTGATGGCGTCATTGTCAAAGATGGGGCTGGATGGAAGCACCTTACTCTGCTGGAAAGAAGCTCAAATTACTTAGCAAAATAGAAAGGAGAGAAGCAGCAATTCCTCCCCCGCCTATAGAGGCGGGAGTATCCTTGCTGCGATTTTGATGAACAGTAATATTGCGGTGAAAACGGTCAGTACAGACGACCTTGATATGAGTCTGTACTCCCCGCTCGAAGGCATGATAACAGCCCCATACCAACTGGAATTTGAGCGAATCTATGACCCAACAATGCGGCGTCAGGGCGTTGATGTCATTCTCCGAGAAGGACCATATAGGAGCAATATAGCAGAGTACCCCGTTTGGTCTCCGGATGCTAAGGCGATTCCGTTTGAACTGTCATATGTGACTGGCAACGAGTATGCTGAAGCTGGACGGCTCCTAAATGGTATGAGTCCTACGGACTTCTTTATGGTACATTACCTAGAAAAAGGGGACTGGGACGCGTTGGAGACGCTTGCATTTCGGGCCCTGATGATTTCCCGCAGGAAGCTGTTGGGAATATTGGCGGCTATTGGCTATGATCGAAAAGTTTTGGCTGTGCGAGAGGATTTGATTCGTAAGAGCGGCAGACCTGGTATCTATTACACAACCTGCCCTGATATCTGGTTCCGATATAATACAACGGCGAAATCTAAGCCAATAGACCTGGTAGTAAAAACAGATTTCTTGGCCAGGATGGCAACAGCTGATATTCGAGTCAGGATCAATAGGACCCGTGGTGAAGTAGAACTTGCTGGGCACTGGGTCAACAAAAAAATCTAAACTTCCCAAAATTCAAAGCTAACCATCAGGGCTGGCTCCTGCAAGACGGCTGCCCAAATACCATCGATCGTTGGGGTAGCTCAGGACACAAGGCCTTGCACCTCAAAAAAATCCCTCCCCCACGTTTCTCTGTATCCACCCGAGAAAAGACGAAAGCCATGCCAGTGCCCTAACAAGCAGGTGCTTCTTTGACTGTGCAGGAAGGCATTTCCCTGCCCGGAATTAGATTTCTTGAGCCTGCATAGTATAAAGATTGCTCCATTTCCTCGATATTGTCTTGGATATCAGAAATTTGCAAATTTATAGCCATCCACTGGAATAGCTTTTTTCGAGTTTGCATAGTATGAAGACATCCTCACGATTAGGGGAAAAATACATGAATAATGAAGGAGAATTTTACCATGTCTAACAACACTAACACCGCTACCGCTACCCGTCGTTCTGCCTACAAGGTCGCCCAGGTCGGCAAGACTGTCAAGGATGTTCCCTACGCCATTATGCTGGAGGGCAATGTCGCCTCCGCCGCCCCCTACTTCAACGAGAAGACTGCGGACAAGAAGGCGTTTCTGAGCGTCTCCATCGGGATCCGTGGCTCCGTCGAGCGCCTGCTGGCCCGGGCCAACGGCACCTACGAGAAGGGCAAGACCTACGGTGTCATCGGCGAGGATGGCCTGGAGAAGGATGAGTTCGTCGATCTGCACCTGTTCGGCGACCTGGCTGAGAAGATGTCCAAGGTCCTGGTCAAGGGCCGCCGGGTGGTCGTGTCCGGCCCCATGAAGATGGAGGACTACAATCGGAAGGACGGTACTCCTGCCAAGCGGCTGGTCATCAATGTCGACAACATCGTGGACGGCGGCAGCCGAAAGGACAGCGTTGACCCCACCATCGGCGACAACATCGCTGTGGTCACCACTACTTATACCGGCAAGGACGGCGTGGTTCACAACACCCCCATGGCCGGCACTGTGAGCGGCCGTGCCTATGTCACCAATGGCCTGCAGACCGGTGGCAGCGGCGTTCCCTTCTTCACCTTCGGACTGAAGACGAACATGCCTGCTGAGAAGGTCTTTGACCTGGTCAACGGCTCCTACAGCAAGGACAAGGCCTATGACGAGAAAAAGACCATCATCAACGTGACCGTGTTCCGGGAGAGCGCTGAGCGGCTGTCCAAGGTTATCGCCAACGGCGCTATCGTGTGCGTCGCCGGCTCCATTGAGGCCCGCGAGTATGGCGGCAATATCAGCTACCAGATGCGGCCTTTCGACGGCTCTGTGGTCGTCCTGAAGTACGGCGAGAACAAGAGCGAGGGCGCTGCACCCGCCGCTGGGACTGCTGCGGCTGATGCCGCTCCCACTGCCGATGCTGGCGAGTTCTTTGCCCCCGTTGAGGATGAGGGTGACGAGCTCCCCTTCTAAGGCAAACCTTTTCGAAACTCCTGCCATTTAGTGGACCCAATCGGGTCTGCAAACGCAAATAAGCGGGCCCAAAAGGGCCCGCATTTTTGTATTCTGGCTACATAGGCCTATTTTTAGCATCAGAAAAAAGAATTGGGCAACAACCTCCAAAAATAACTTTTCTACATATGCAAAACGCATACGAAAAATACATATTTGACCCTAAATACTGCAAAAATTCATATTGAAATACTTCTATAAGTCATCTATAATTCATTTTTGTATAATGGATAGCTTGGATTTTCAATCCAAAAACTAGAAGGAGTGATTGACAAAATGAATCGCCGATATCGCAACACAGTCATTGCAGGAAATTGGAAGATGAATAATACCCTGTCCCAGATGAAGGAATTTGCTGAGAATCTGGAACCCATTATGCCTAAGGGGAAATGGTGCAAGGTCGTACTCTGTGTTCCAGCCACCAATATCCATGCTGCCGTTCGGACTTTCAAGAGCTGTCACATCGCCATTGGCGCAGAGACCTGCCATGAGTTGGACCACGGTGCCTATACTGGGGAAATCACCGCTGAGATGATCAAAGAGGCTGGGGCCAAGTATGTCATCATTGGCCACTCCGAGCGCCGGCAGTACTACAATGAAACTGACTTTGCGGTGAATAAAAAGGTCCATGCCGCTATTGAAGCTGACCTGATTCCTATTATTTGTGTAGGTGAGAGCCTGGAACAGAGGGAGCTGGGTGTTACCATGGAGCTCATCACCTATCAGGTAAAGTGTGCTCTGGCTGGTGTGGCTCCCGAGAAAGCTCGCCATGTTATCATTGCTTACGAGCCTCTGTGGGCCATTGGGACAGGCAAAACTGCCACCGCAGAGCAGGCGGGCGAGGTGTGTAAGATGATCCGTGATGTGATTCGGAAACAGTATGGGGCTCATGTGGCCCGAGCTGTGACCATCCAGTATGGCGGTTCTATGAATGCAGAGAATGCAGAAACTTTGCTGGCTCAGCCCGATGTAGACGGTGGTCTGATTGGGGGTGCGTCCCTCAAGCCCACGGATTTTGTGAAGATCATCGAGGCTTCCAATCAGGATACCTGACGCAATATTCCCATTTGAGGTCCATCCTTTTTTGGTGGATACGAAGAAATGTGGCAATAGAAGTTTCTGAGGCCTTGGCCTATGTGTTCTAAGCTGTCCTGACGATCGATGGAATTTAGAAAAGAAGAAGGCGAGTTGGCTAATATGCCAGCTCGCCGTTTTTGTCAACAATCTTCGTAAGGGAATGTATCCGGGAGCCCCCTCTTGTGCTCCGACGCCGCATGTGCTTTCATGATTTTCGTCAGCTGCTCTGCGGGAACATCTCTCCCTGTGAATGCTGCCTTCACTTGGGAGTAGGAGAAACCCAGCCGATCTTCATCTGTTTTCCCGCACAGCCCATCGCTGGGGGCCTTATGGACGACCTGGGGGTAGTATCCTAACTCATCGCCCACCTGCAGGACTGTATCCACCCAGAGATTACGGATAGGATTCACGTCACAGGCAGAGTCTCCGTGCTTGGTTGTGTAGCCCACTTCTGCCTCTCCCCTGTTCCCGGTGCCCACCACGCACGCCTGGGCAGCTTCAGTTTCGGAGATGGTCTGAGAGATGGCGTACAGGACCGTCATGCGGATGCGGGGAGCGATATTGATCTTGGCCCCATCAGATGCCTGGTAGCCCAGAGCCTCCTCTACACACTGGAGGATTGCATCATAAGCAGGCTTGATATTGGCCACACCGAAGCGAATGCCCAGCTCATTGACGACCTGCTCGGAGTCGGAGATATCGGACTGCACCCCGTTGGGCATCATGATCCCGACGACGTTCTGGCTGCCCAGGGCCTCTTTACAGAGGCCTGCGACCACTGCGCTGTCCTTGCCGCCGGAGATACCGATGACGGCTGTTTTACGATGATTCTTGGTGAACCAGCCCTGGAGCCACTGAATGATTTTCTGAGACAACTTCATTGTTGAATACAACCTCCTTCTCAAAAATCCGGGTGGAGCCGATGGCGGATGGTGTCAAAGTCTTCATCAACCAACAGCTCGCCGTTACGAAAAACAGGGCGGAGCAGATTATCGGGCGAATCTGACTCGGTAATGGTATGCTGGTCGGTGTATGTCAGCTTTCCATCAGCCCCCTGGGTCACGATACACATACCCTTCTGGGACTTCTTGCTGGCGGAGTGGGTCCCTTTATCTGTCTTCGGATCCTTGAACATGTACCGCTCCTCTCCGGCGACGGTACCATGGGTGACCTTGAGAGCGAACCCAAAAGTGTCCCTGGTGACATACTGATAGGTATAGGAACCAAACCCGAAGATGATATTGTTGGCGGCGTATCCCAGCCGTTCCAGCCTGCTGCAAATCTCGTTTAGACTCTCGTGGGTGATGGCGTCGCCATAGATAAGGCCAATATGGGGATCCAGCTCCCGATAGCCCTTACTGTTGATTCTGCCACCAAAGAGTTTCCACAACAGGCCGATACAGCCATCGACCGCCAGAGGAGAACCATCCATTTCCCCGTCTACCCCGCAGATAATGTCGGCGGGCTTTCCGGAATCTGGACGGATGACCACCTTGCCGTCTCTGGCCATAATCAAGTCCTTCAACTTGGGCAGATGCTCCACCAGGACCTTTTCCAGATCCCAGGTGTCGGAGACGATACTGAGAGGCCCGGTGGGGCGCTCGGTCAGAACCCGCTTGAAGTAATCCAACTCCCGCTCCTGCCCAAAACTTTCTGGGATGGAGTGCTCAGTGGAGGGTACGCCCCTGGCCACGGAGAAGGGGGCATTGTAAAAACAATTCAACGCCCAGGCGGTGGGGACGGTGGCTGTAGAGGAGAAAGAGAGCAGGTGGCCGGCGTCAGCCATGATAGCGGCATCGTCTCCCGGCATTCCCCGCATGGAGAAGTCGCCTGCGCCAGTGCGGACGGGGACTCCATCGTCCACGGTTTTATCATACCAGGAGGCGAGGGCTCGACGATTAGCGTCTGCCAGGGTGGCCGCAGTCATCGGGCTCCACAGGTTGCAGGAGAGGATAGTCTCCAGATACTGGGGCAGCCAGAAGGCATAGTCCTCAGTGGCCCGAATCTCCAGGGCAGGACAGCCAATGGGGACCCGGACCCCTTCCGGGACGGCGCGAATCTCGATGGGCAGGTAGCCCAGGTCGTAGATCTTCTTGAACGCCTCAATCTCGCCCTCAGCGATATCCTCGTAGAAAGTGGCGGCAACATAGGTGACATACTCCTCTCGGACCTCTTCCCAGGGCCGCTCAAAGAACGTCACGTTGAAGTGGTCGATGAGATACTTCTTGCAGGTAGCCTGCAGCCAAAACATAACGACATAGTCGATGTGCTCCAAACGGCTCTTGCGGGGCGTCCAGTAGGACACCAGTTGAGTGGTGTCGGGATTGAAGAAAGAGCGATGGCAGATTTTATAGAAATCCGTCAGCAGCAGAGCGGGAACAGGTTTTGTGTACTTTGCGGGCATATGGATCAAACCTCCTTGTTGTATGCGACGACGTTTACCTGGAGGCCGCGAAGGACATCCATGGTCTTGTCGTGCAAGTCTTTGTTGAAGCTGGCGCACAGATTCTCATAGACAGTGATCTGGGCGTTTGGATAGCGGGCCTGGAAACAGCAGATGTTGGAGATGACGCACATATTGGTCACCAGGCCAACGACCTCAATCTCCTCCACGCCATCCGGCAGCTTGAGCAGCTCGTCGGGCGGGCAGCCAAAGGTGGACTTCATGATGACGATGTGGGGCGTTTCCTTCAGCCAGAGGCCGGTCTTCCCGTAGGTGTCCCAGCCGGGGGTGCCGTAGATCGTGTGAGGGATGGACAGCGCCTTACCCTCGCGGGTCTGCAGGTAGTCATCTCTGTGGGTATCCTTGGTCTCCACAATGACGGCCCCTTCAGCTTCAGTCTCTTTGCCGCACTGGACGATACCTTCGTCCAGCAGCTCGGCCCCAGGGAACCCCAGGGCTCCGCAGACGAAATCGCACTGATAATCAACCGCAACAAACATTTTCTTCATAGGTTAAAACCTCCTTAATAATGTGCAGCTTCTCATGATCCACATGGGTCAGGCAAGAATCTGTCGTATAGATTGCGTCCACATTCGGGTCATCGAGAATGGGTCCAGTATAGACTGTGTCCTCGGTATGGGCCACGCAGAACAGTACCTTTTGGATACCCAGGCTCTTGACCACCTTAGCGGCATTGCATACGGTGCGGCCGCCGCGGCACAAGTCGTCGATAACAACGGCGTAGATGGGAGTGCCCTCATAAATCTTCTCGCCAATGCGAGGGTTACGAAGAGAACCGTCATTGAACCGGCGGGCCTTCTCAAACGTGATGAACTGCTTCGGATTCAAGGACTTGTACCTGGTCTTTGCACCGGCATCCGGGAAGACATACACGATATCTTCCTCAGATACGCCCTGTGCAATCAGGTCGCCAACAACCTGTTCTGCGATATCCAGAGACATCAGACGGTCCTGGATGTGATTGGTGAGGGCCAGAGCCACATTGGAATGGGCCTCCCATGTCCAGACCTCCTGGAAATTCAGGGAGTTGATGAGCTCACCGCTGATCTTGGCACCCAGGCAGCGCTTATTCTCTGTGCGGTCCAGAGCGGCGTAGGGCAGATAAGGGAGGAACAGGGAGACATCCCGGAACCCCATATCATCCATGGACCGCTTCAGCTGCATCAGGGCGATCAGATCGTCGTTGCTCTCGAACTTGCACAGGACCTCGTGCGGGGCCCGCTTGTCCAGGCTGTGCAGCTCATCGAAGTCGATATAGACTTCCTGGTTGGGGAACTTCCCGCCAGTGACGGGCATTCTGTCAATATACAACATGATTACTTCTCCTTTCTGTTGGGGGTCGCCCAGCGGTAGAGTGTGGCTTTGGGACCACCATGGTGGCCACTGGTTTCGATGCCGACTTCAATGACTCGGTCTCTCATATTACGCCTGAAGTTATTGTGGTAGTTAGACCCCTCAAGCATCTCGAAGAGCCTTTGTGCAGCTGACATCTTGAATTCCTCTGGTAACAGATACCGAGCCAGGTCAGAGTACCACAGCTTGTTTGTCAGCCGTTCCTTGGCATCCCGAATAATCTGGCCGTGATCAAATGCCAGGCTGTCCAGCTTGATGACCATATCCTCCTGCGCCAGCTCGTCGTTTGATACAACAGCGAACCAGTCGTTGGAATCAGAGAAGTCGTTGGTCAGGCAGAGATAGGCGATGGTGAGGACTCTCCCCCGCTCATCTCTGGTCAGGGCATCGTAAGTTTGGAGCTGCTCCGCATAAAACCCAGAAATATTAGCCTTCTCAGCCATCTTTTCCCGAAGTGTGTCGATTGCCAGCTTGTCAATGGATACAAAACCGCCAGGGAGACTCCACTGACCCTCCAACTTGGGAGGCTGAATCAGCTTGACCTCCAAGCAGGTACCATTTGAGCGGAACAAAACGCCGTCTACGGTCACATAGGGGTGCTGATATCCGGCCAAATCTTTTGTTAAAGCCACAATATTCACCTCATTTATACAAATTTGCTGAGTTCTATCAAAGTGATATTATCAACTTGATACTATCACTTTGATAATACGAATAAATGAGGCTCTTGTCAACCCCTTTTTGAAAATTTCTCAAAAAATTTTCCCAGGATACCATCGATCTGTGTGGTAACTCAGGACATATGGGCTTGGAGGCTAAAAAATTTCTACCACGTTTTTCTGTATACACCAAAAAAATGGATGCTATGGGCATTCAACCCAACCCCTGTATCCGCATAAAGGGAAGAATACACCTGTGTATTCAATCCAATCTTCGCATCCACAGAGAAAGAAGGTCCTTTTCTCCTTCCTTGCATCTACCACCGCAACCCGATATCAGCCAGAAGAAGTTGGCGGCCCATGTAAATAACACTAAGAAAAATGAAACCCTTCTCTTTTAGCGAGAGGAAGGGTATGATATACTATATATACTGACTGCTCCCACCCTTTGCGGAGTGGGCTTTTCTGCGGCTATTTTTGTAAGTAATCAGAAGGGGGATGACTCATGAAACAGAGAATATACTTCTGCATTGACCTCAAGAGCTTCTATGGGAGTGTCGAGTGCGTAGAGCGGGGCCTCAATCCCCTGACAACCAACCTGGTAGTGGCCGACATCAGCAGAACAGAGAAGACTATTTGTCTGGCTGTGACCCCTCCCCTGAAAGCTTACGGGATATCAGGCCGGGCCAGACTGTTTGAAGTGGTTCGGCGGGTCAAGGAGGTCAATTTGCAAAGGCAAAACAAAGCTCCTGGGCACACCTTGACCGGCTCCTCAACGGATGCTCCCACTTTGAAATCTAATCTGAATTTGGCTCTGGATTATATAGTTGCTAGACCTCGGATGGCCCTTTATATCAATTACAGTACGAGGATATACAGTGTATATTTGAAGTATGTAGCCCCTGAAGACATCTATCCCTACTCTATTGACGAAGTATTCATTGACGCCACAAACTATCTGGAGATGTATCACCTCTCGGCCTATGAGTTGGCCAAAAAGATGATTTTGGATGTACTTCAAACGACGGGAATCACAGCCACCGCCGGAATGGGCACAAATATGTATCTCAGCAAAATAGCGATGGATATTGTGTCGAAGCATATTGACCCAGATCATGATGGGGTCCGGATAGCGAAGTTGGACGAGATGAGCTATCGCCGCTTACTTTGGGATCATCGTCCGTTGACCGATTTCTGGCGAATTGGGAAGGGGTTGATCAAGAAACTGGAAGCCAATGGCCTATATACCATGGGTGATATTGCCCGATGTTCCAGAAAGAACGAGGCATTACTCTACAAGCTGTTTGGCGTGAACGCAGAGCTGATGATAGATCATGCCTGGGGTTATGAACCGGTGACTATGGCTGACATTAAGGCATACAAGCCCAAATCCAGCAGCTCTGGAGCGGGACAGGTGTTGCAGTCACCATATACGTTTGACAAGGCCAAGCTTGTCGTCCGGGAGATGGCTGAACGGTTGGCTCTGGACCTGTTGAGCCAGAGCCTGGTGACCGACCAGGTGGTACTCACGGTTGGGTATGACAGAGAAGGACTGACTGAGGATTATAAGGGCCCTGTGATGATGGACCGATATGGCCGGCAAATTCCCAAACACGCTCATGGCAGCACGAACTTGAGGCGTATGACTTCTTCCAGCAAACTGATTGTGAATGCTGCGATGGAATTGTATGACAATATTGTTGACCCCAAGCTGCTCATTCGTCGACTCAATGTTGTAGCCAACCATACAACAGAGGAAGAATCTGTTGAGCAGAAGTTTGAACAGATGGACCTGTTCAGAGCAACGGAGGAGTTGGAGGCTGAAGAAGAAGCACTGACACGGGAGAAAAGCATTCAAAAAGCAATGTTGAGTATTCAGGAGAAGTATGGAAAGAATGCCATACTGAAGGGTACCAGCTTGATGGATGGGGCGACAGCAATTGAGAGAAACCAGCAAATTGGCGGTCATAGGGCTTAGGAGGGATTTAAGCGTTGGACGCGAAGCTGACGATTACGCATAAGTACGATGACATCATCGACCTCCCCTACCCTCCGACAGGGTTGCCGACCCGTCCAAGAATGCCTATACAAGACCGGGCGGCTCAGTTTGCCCCCTTTGCGGCTCTTTCTGGACATGGGGCAGCCATACGGGAAACCGCCAGACTGACAGATCAGCGAATTGAGCTGGAGGAGGATCAGCTGGTTGTTCTCAACGAGCAACTTCAGAAGATAATGGACAGGGTGGGGGAGCATCCAGAGGTCTCGGTATTGTATTTCAAGCCCGATGGGAAGAAGGATGGTGGAGCATACGTCACTGTGACGGGGAAGGTTAAAAAGATAGACGAAATAGAGCGCACGATTGTTTTTGTGGATAAAACTGTGATTCCTATTGGGGATATATTGGATATCTCATATCCCGATGAAACATAATTCCCCTTGCTTTGTATGAGGGAGCCATCTTTTTTAGTGGATACGAAGGAATGTGGCGGGGAAGTTTTTCCTTGGACCCATGCCCATGTGTTTTGAACTGCCTTACCGATCGATGGTATTTGGGCAGCAAAAAAATGAAAGAGAGGCAAGCTAATGGCCCACCTCTCTGTTGGTAACAACAACTATCTTTCCGGGAAGACTGTGCCCGAATCAATTGCGCAGTCCTCAACCCAATACTCCTTCACTGCCGCCCGCTGATTGCTGTTTATGTTCAGAATCGGGGAAAGACAAATTGACTTGACTGACTCAGATCCTCCTGTGTCCAGACGGCCTCGCAGAAGGCGCTAGGGTGCAATGCGGCGAAAGCCTCATCTTTGTCACACAGCGACCAGTTGGTCCAGCTGATATTCCGCCGGGCCATAGTCTCCGCGCTCCCCAGGAAGAAGGGTGTGCAATAGAAGTGCCCGAAGCCTCCGCCCTTAAGCGTGAGGTGGTTCACGGATGGCCATGGTACCACTGAGCAGATGCAGAAGGCGGGCAGGGCTTTCTACTTCCTTTGGCGAGAGGATATCCCAAATCTGAGCAGAGATTTGGGTGCTCGGTGACGTCCAAAGCGCCACGGAACCCCATCCCGCCACCTCTCCCCTTCGACCATGACTTCTACTTCTCCAAATCAGCATAGAAACCACCTGGTTTGCGGAGTGTATACGACAAAAAGGGGGGATAATGTACTAATAACTGTCGATAGCCGTGATATCCCCATCATATGCAGCACCTCTTCTGTTTTCGGGATTCTGTTTCGCCTGCCAGGGTCCATTTCCTGGTATAGTTCACGATGGGGCCCATTTCTCATTCCTTAACCCTTGTCTTTCCCGATATGGTCTATAATCAAGCTTCGTGTGGAGATACATTTCCCGTTCTGGCTTATGGAGGAGCTTACTGAGAAGGCTGTGGACTGGAATCCTTCTGTAGGAACTTATAAATGGAGTTGGCTTTCCCGGGATAGTTCTGCGGTAGTTTTTACTGGGAAGGCTATGGAGGGCTTCGGTCTTATCAATGCGGGCGGCCAGGTTCGGGTTCCAAGAGAGCGTCGGCGGGATCAGAGTTTCCAGAAAGGCCATCTGCTTGGGGTATGGGCGGCTCCCAGTAGATTTCCCTATGACGATTTGGATTGTAACATGGCATTTGGCGAGGATTGTGCGTTCCCAGGATAGCTTTTGGTGGGTTTAATGGACGGCCTTTATTGGTCTGGATGAGCTGCATCCTTTATGCCCCAGGGATGTGCTTCTCACAAAGGCCCCTTCCACCCATCTCTATATGGGGCTCCTCTCCCCTACCATTCACCAGACGGCCTGCTCCCGGCCGTTTGATGCCCTACAGCTCCACCAGTCTCACTGGGATCCAACCAGCCCAACTCTCTCACGACCTCTGTTCAAATATTATTCGCATATTATCTGCTTATTAGGTGTATTAATCGCATATTACCAACATATTATCTGCCCATTAGTTGCTTATTGGCCCGGGTTTATCGGGGTATTAGCTGCTTATTATTCGCATATTTTATACGTATTGGACATGAGGGGAGCATCAAAATATTTGAAATATCTTCTCCTCTTTTATATTGAGCTTGTCAGAATGGTTTACTGTTTTTTTGCATATCATTTTGGCATACTCAGTATGGAAGGAGAATTTTTTTTGGAGAGAAAATTATTAGGAAGTCTGTATGTCAACGGAATTCCCATGAACGACACAAAAGATGTTCGTGACAGCCATCTCAAGATCGGAGATACTTGTAAGGACCCATCCTGTGCATTATCCTGGATTCGTGTTGGGGACATATGGATTTGTGACCGCACTGTAGCTACCGCAATCTCGCTTAACAAGCTGGACACCAAGTATCGGTACTTGTATGGGGATGTTATCCATATTGATGGGGTGCCTTACCTGTGTCGGTCGCTGCGTGTTGGTTCCGACATAGATGAAGACAACGAGTGGGATATGGCGCTGGATGATGTGGGCGAGGACGATGAAATCTGGCACTGGAGCCGGGCTGCGTTCTTTGGACAGGAGAGATGCCAGAGGAGTATAAGAAAGGGCGTTGCAAGAGGGGGTCGGTCTCCGCGAAATTGGCGGCCTATTAGCAATAAATTTGTCGACAACAATCTTGGTTTTCGTCCTGTCTTGGAACCGTTGGCTCGGGTAGACAAGCCGTCGGCTGGTCTAGTTAGCCAGACTGTGTTTGCCTGCTCCAGCTGCGATATGGTGGCCGGTCAGCTCATGGATTATACCGACTACGATCTGGTACTGCGGCCCAATACCGCAATCAATGGGCTTCACAATCGGGGTGATTGGACCATGAACAGTTCAGCAGAGTTGCTGTTTGTCCGGAGAGATTCAGTTGTGAGTCTATATTCCAAGGGAGAGGCTTGATGAGCAGGCCTCTTTCCTATTACAATGGAAGAGAGGAGTGATTAGAAATCTTGCCTTATATCCCCATGTTTGAAGGCAGGGGCTTTACGGGCAGGTTTGGTAAGGAGGAAACTATTCCCTATGCGAGGGGCCATCTCTGTATGAGTACATCCTGTGATTCGATACAAGGATATATTTCTGGTTTGGGCTAAGATTCGTGGTTGAGCGGTGAATATAGGTGAGCCACCCCACGCCTAAAGGTGGGGGCTTCGGGCACTTCTGATAATTCGGAGGTGCCCTCTCTTATTCCTGCTCAGCGGTCTGTTAGGCACGATTCCCGACCGTGCGACCTGGTATGACAGGCATTCACCGGCGTTCCTACCGGTATAGCTGAGGTGGTATTCCAGCAAAAGGCAAATTTCTATTCCAAAAAAAATGGCTGCTTTTTGCTGCCCAAAATGCCGGGTGCAGGCTCCTCTTTCTTCCATCCTGCTCCCCGGAACTCAATCCTATCGAACATTTCTGGGCTTGGCTGAAGCGCTTTGAGAAAAATCCTTCCCGCTGTCTCTTCCTTTGATGATGCCCTTTGTACCGCTTTTCAACTGTGGTAACTATACAAGGGTGGATGTTCTTATATTAGGTGTGAATTACCCCCGTCCAACGCTCCGCTTATGGATGGGATGCTCTGCATAAAGAATAGATGTCTTCTTCTTTGGTGGATACAAAGAAATGTGGTGGGAAGTTTTTCTGGGTTCTAAGCCAATGTGTTCTGAGCGGCCACACCGATCGATGATATTTTGGGAAAGCTGTTGGATCAAACATGGAATTAACGGGGGTCCCGCGTCGCTGTGTCGCTGAGGGCCTCCATGTTGAAAACCCCGAAGAGAAAGAGTTTTATATCACACCCTTTGAATGAGATTATCTCAATCTGCATATCATCCAAGCAGAAATCAATTTGGAGGATTTACATATGGAAAAAAATTTCGGCTCTTTGTATTTGAATGGGCAGCCCAGTGAGCTCAACGCCGCATATGGATATGAGGCCATTTCCCTGGGAGATACCGTTCCAGGGAAGGCCATCCACTTTGTGAAATGGAAAGACCTCTGGGTGGCTAGCGAAATTGTTTGTCTCAGCGCAAGCTGGAACGACTTGGAGAAGAACAATTATATTACTGGTTGGCCCATCAGGGTTGACGGAGTTCTCTACCTTTGCCGCAGCCTCAAAGTTGGCGAAGAAAGCGATGTGCCCAACGAGTGGGATTCTATATTGGACGATCTGGGGGAGGACGATGGCCTGTGGCACTGGAGCGATGGATACTTTTGGGGGCAAGAAACTTCCAGACATCTTACGTCGGATCGTGCGGTTCGCGGCTGGGTGTCGGCCCGCTACTGGGACGACATCACTGCCACGCATCGGAACGTGTACGTCGGTTTTCGCCCCGTCTTGGAACCTCTGCCTCCTGCGCCTCTGATTTCTGAATCCCTGATTGGGGCCGGACTCAAGATCTACGGTCCTGATGTGGATATCGCCGGCGAGCTGGTGGAGGTTACCGACTACGACCTGGTAATCGAACTGCCCAGGGTCTTGTCCTCAAGCGCACTCAATGTGCGGAGGCTGGGATCCAACGGCAGCCAGTGGGCGCACAGAGATGGCTATCGGCTGACTATAGACCGTTCAGCGATCATCTGGATGGAGAAAATCGATTGACAAAATACAGATGGGGCAGGATCCATTTCCTGTCCCATTTTCTTGGTTGTTTTCAACACGGAGTTATTTTGGGCAAAAAAGAATGCCCGCCATAGTGGCAGGCATTCTGGCATCAAACGATCTCTGAAGTCGAAAGCATTTTGGAGATTATCTCAGGAACCGCATCGGCCTTCCCGTCCGGCTGATGATTGTGGGATGATAGTCCCCGGCAGCCCAAAAATAAAATGAGGACAACTCGCATATCATCGTTGTATCGAACGATTAAGGAGTTGATATACATATATGGAAATAGTATACAAAGGGACAATGGGAATCGATGGGAAACCCCGCATGCCTGGAGTGGAGTTGAATGGCCGCCATATCTCTTTTGGAGACACTGTCGAGGGCTATGCTTTCCCCTTTGTCCGCTGGTGCAATCTTCTGGTTGGCGCATGCCGTGCCTGTGTTTCAGCCGGCTGGGAAGAGATTGACCAGGCTGGCTTCATCTTCGGAAAGCTGGTCCTGATTGACAACGAGCTTTTCCTGTGCCGCAGCCTTAAAGTTGGCAAAAAAGAAGGTGATCCTAACGAATGGGACGATATTCTGGACGAATTGGGGGAAGACGACTCCATTTGGCATTGGGATGAGCAGGGCTTCTTCGGGCAAGAAAGGGAAATGAACGTAGAGGGCCATCTGATACCTGTGCTGAGAGGTAAGGCCTCTGCCCGCACCTATATAGATGAACAACGGGTATTGTGCTCTGCAGTTCTTGGTGGACTCGGGTTCCGCCCTGTACTGGAGCCATATGGCACCCCCTGCCCCATCGCTGAGACTCTGGTTGGCCAGAAGATAAACCTTCTCATTGGCGATGGGGTGATTTCGGGCACACTGAAGGACTTTAGTGACTACGATCTGACCCTGAATGTCTCCTCGGACAGCAACCCGGATGTGGACAGCGCATGGATGATTGTTTGTGACAACGGAGATGTCATCATTGATCGGTCGCAGATTCGTCAGAGCTGTCTTGTGAAGGAGGGGTTAGGATGAAACCGAGAATCGTCAAGCTAGGAACCCTGCTCTTGAACGGACAGCCTGCCAGTATTGATGCCGAATGCAGAGGTGAGAAAATATCCTTCGGAGATTCTGGACTGGGAGAGCCTATCCCCTTTCTGGATACTGGGACGTCCCTGGTTTCCTTGCATGTCCTGTGTCTGGGCATCAAGTGGTCTGAGCTGCATGCCGGTGGGTTCATCAGCGGCCGGCCAATCAAAATTGATGGAGCCCCATACCGGTGCCGCAGTCTCAAAGTGGGCGTCATGGAGAGCGTTTGCAACGAGTGGGATACGCTGTTAGATGAGTATGGGGAGAATGACTCCCTGCTGGAATGGAATACAAGAGCTTTTTGGGGTCAAGAGGGAAGCAAATCGAACAACCTCTTGAAGATGGTCCGGGGAGGACCCACCCCAAGAGCTTGGCAGGCGTGCAGTGCGAGGAGCAGGTACTACATTGTTGGTTTTCGGCCGGTATTGGAGCCCCTCTCCCCTGCTCCGACGATTTCTAATGAGCTGATAGGCAGAGAACTGACAGTGTATGGCCCAACGGGGTATGTCCAAGGATTCGTACTGGACATCACCGACTATGACTTGATTCTCGACCTCAAAAGAGACTGCAAGACAGACCCTCGATGGGGATGGATGACTATCATGAAGAGACGTGTAGCGGCCGTGGATCGGAACGCTATTGTGTGGATGCGGGAAATAGAGAACGATTGACAAAAATGCAAGGCGGGTTGGGGATGGATTCCCCGGCTCGCTTTCTTTGTTGTTTTCAATATAGAGTTGTTTGGCGACACAGTGACGCCAGAAAACTGACCAAATGCCATCGATCGTTGCGGCAGCCTAGAACACATGGCCCTGGGGCAAAAAACTCCTGTCACGTTTCTTCGTATCCACCCAAAGAGGAGAAGGTACTATACAGGAATACCTAGCTGTTGTTTTGCCCAGAAGATATGCGGTTTACCTTGGGTCTATTTCCAAAATATTGGGGCAAACCTTCTTACTTGCCTTATATCCCCCATGCCTAAAGGCAGGGGATTTACGGCGGTTTCGTTAAATCGAATGATGCTGCCATCGTATGCACACATCTTTTTTTCAATTCAAGAGAGCAGCCCGTTTGAATGAAATCCATCCAATTTGCATATCATCCTCCCATAAACCAATTTGGAAAGGGTTTGAATACATATGGAGAATACAAAAAAGAAGAAACTATTCGCAAGCATATACCTCGATGGCGTCTCTGTGCCACCCACCTGCAGATACGGCGGCGAGCCTATAACCATTGGCCCTGGAATGCGGAACATGAAAATCAAGTGGGTTGAATACAACAATCTTCTCATTTCAGACTGTGTCCTTTGCCCAGCCATCCCTTGGACCGAGCTCAATAGGGCTGGCCTGATTTACGGGCGGCTGTTCGACATTGAGGGTGCTGTTTACTGGTGCCGGTCTCTCAAAGGCAACGAGTGGACTCAGGTTCAGGAGACGATTCCAGAGGGGGCAAAACAATGGAAGAACGACCGGCTCTCCTTTTGGGGGCAAGACGAATCTCCGGATAATTCCTTGGATGATACGACAGACCTCAGGCGTATTGTGTATGGGTGGCCATACACTGGGACACAGACTTTCTTCCCGGAAACCATGGGCCTAAACGGCGTCGGTTTCCGCCCAGTCCTGGAGCATCTCTCCCCTTCCATTACGGCATCTGATGCCTTGATTGGCAGTAGGATTCGGGTATTTGGAGAGAATGGTTCCATCACAGGCACTCTGTCAAATCTCTCCGACTACGACCTCATTATTGAGACGATCGTAGACAAGGGTTTGAGCACAGACGTCCACTGGGCATGTATCCATGGAGACTCCGCAGTCGTCGACAGAAGTGCTATCCAGTGGCTGCAGAAGGAAGAAGGTGAATAAAAATGAGCTGCGGAACATTTGAGCTTGGCAGCCTATATCTCGGCGGCCGCCCAGCAACCGTAAACGCCTCATATAAATCTGGCTCCCTGTCTATTGGGGATACCAATCCCAAGAAGAAGCTCAAGTGGGTAAAAGTCAACGGACTGCTGATTGGGAACCGTACCCTGTGCAGGGGAGTCAGCTGGCGTCAGTTGCATGAGGCTAACCTCATCTATGGCCATCCCATAATAATTGGAGGAATCCAATACTTTTGCCGGTCCCTGAAAGATGCGAAGGAGTGGAATGACGCCCTGACCGCAACTATTGACTTCCGGGGTGAAGATCCGTGGTTTGTTGACACAAAGGCGTTCTGGGTACAGCGATCGCATCCCTCAAAAGAGGACATCCATTGCACAGTGGACTGTTCCGGCGCTCCCAACTATCACCATGAGAGGTTTCAGTCAGAGGGAGTTGGATTCCGTCCCGTACTTGAACCCCTCTCCCCTGCCGTAGATCTCACTAGAGACCTAATTGGGGTCGAGGTGCGGGCATATTGCCCCACCGGACCCATCGCCGGAATCGTGAGCGATTTCTCGGACTACGACCTCATATTGGCTTCCAACTGTGCTGTCACAAATGCGCACAGCGCTTGCTGGGTCAAACCAGATGGAGACTTTGTCATTATCGACAGAGCTGCTATCAGCTGGCTGCAGAGAGAGGAGGGTTGATTCTGTGGCAAATGTCATCATAAAAGGAACGCTTCTCTTTGATGGGGCTCCTGTCTCATGGGATACTACCAACATGGGCGAAGAAATCTCATTCGGGGATACTCACTTTCGCGGCAACAAAGTGGTCTTTGTTGCTGTCAACAATCTTCTGATTTCAACGAGAACCATATGCCGCAATGTCAGCTGGGACCAGCTGAATAAGCAAGGATACATCTATGGCCGGCCCATCACCATCGACGGGACCCAGTTCCTGTGCCGGAGTCTTCATGTTGGTATGGAACCGGAAGCCTCCAACGAGTGGGATGCGGCCTTGAACGCTATTGGTGAGGACGATAGCCTCTGGCACTGGTCGGCCGCATATTTCTGGGGGATGGAACAGGCAGGAATTGGTAGTGCGCCGAACAGCCGCATTGTTCGTGGTGGGAAGGAAGCACGCTTCTTTACCAAACAATATTCGGGGAAAATGATTCGGTCAGTTGGGTTTCGCCCTGTGCTGGAGTACCTCTCCCCGGCAGAAAAAATCTCAAGGACCCTACTCAAGAAGAAGGTCAAGGTCTATGGTCCTGGCGGCTATATCACTGGTTTTCTGAAAGACTTCTCTGACTACGATTTGGTTTTGACCAATGCGGAGAGTTACTTAGAAACTCCCAAGAACCTTCGCTGGGTGTGTTTTATGGGGCCATCCAATATGGTCATTGATCGAAGCGCAATCATATGGGTGCAGGAAGGATAGTGCCCAACGTACAAGAAGGCCTGTCGCAATGTGCGGCAGGCCTTCTTGCGTCGCTGTGCCGCCAAAGCCTGAAGGTCTGACTGCTCCCACCCCTCACAGAGTGGGGTTCCGGATTCCCTTTTCTGTGAGACCAAGTCAAGGATGGGGAAGATGTTGGTTAGATACAACAGAGATTGAGAGAATTGCCCAAATACCATCGACCAGTGTGGTAATTCAAAATGCATGGACGTGCAGTCCCAAAATCTCCCCACCACATCTTCTCGTATCCACCCCCAAAGAAATTTTTCTATAAAGACAAAATAGGCCTCCCAAATAAATATAGGCCAATACTCCTATGAACAAAACCACACACGCAAACACCCTCGTTTGACTAAGTGGGCTACCACATGCCTAAAGGTGGGTACTTCTGGAAATCCAGAGCCGCCTTCTCTTATGCCTGTTCAGTGTTTTCCTATCCGATACAAAATATACCCCTATATGACCGCATAATATAAGACAAAGCACATTATTGATTTTCTCGCCGACTTGTGCTAATCTAACTACAATGGGGGGATATATGTCATGACTGAACTCTCTACAACCCAAGCCCAACAGCCATACACCGATTTCGAGAACAGCACATACATGGTTGTCTCCAAAGTTGCCTATATGCTCGGAGTCCCAGCATCTATTTTTGAGAATATTCATGAGCCTCTCCAACTGGATTGTATCACCAAACTGGACCAAGACCACAATACCAGAATTATTCGAGACCTGTGTATGCTCAGAACAGCCCTTCTGAACAACCACCAGGCCATCAATAGCGAGATCAAGTATAACCTCAAGAATCTGTATTCCCTCCCACACTTGGTTCCCGCTGCCGCCATAGAACGCCTGAGCAAAGACGGTATCACAATCGTCAAAGCTAACTGTACAGTCGATGAATACCTCCTGACCATCAATGGCCACATCCAAAACCGTATCAACAACTGCAAGAGTATCTTCCCTATCTGGCTCAACTGGCAGTATATCCGTACTCTGTTCATCATGCCCAATGGAGCCAAGCTCCCAGGGCTACGTGATGCTCAGACGGAGTTTTACCGGAATCGCTCCTACTACCCCTATCAGGTCTACCTCAACTGGCCCTCTACGTTGAATCATGGCAACATCTTATACAACGATAAGAAATTCGTCTCCCTCCTCTACGAAGTCAACTTCGACTGCTTTTACGACCTGAGCAAAGTCTCTGATGCAGGCAATGTGACCAAGAGCGGAGTGTATCAGTTCCTTGAGCAGAGCCAGAGAACTGCCATTGTGGTGGATTGTGAGAATGTAGACCCATACAAGTTGTATGCCACACTGAATAATCTGAACCAGGCGGCCCTTCTGGACAAGGTTGTCAAAATCATTCTGTATGATGACATCCACACCTCCACCGGCTGGCAAATCCTCAATCAGTTCACTCAGATTCCAATTGAGCATGTTATGGTGGATCGGGTTAAAGAGGACAAGTCCCTGGTCGATATTCGACTTACCACGGGCACCTGCCGGGAGTTCTTCCAGAATCATACTGACTCCTTCATCCTTGCGTCCAGTGATTCCGACTACTGGGGCCTCATCTCCTCTATGCCGGAGGCACGCTTTCTTGTCCTTGTGGAAGAAATCAAGTGTAGCCCAACCGTCAAGCGGGCTATGGAGGATGCCGGGATTACCTACTGCCATATGGATGATTTCTGTACCGGGAACAGTGACGCCATCCGAATCCAGGCGGTCCTCAACGAAGTCAAATATGCCATTGAGGAGGCGGTGGATTTCAACATCAATGATATTTTGGAGAATGCCTGCACAGTCGCCAGAGCCAACATGAGCGAGACGGAGAAGCGGCAGTTCTACGGCAAATACATCAAATCCATGAGACTGGTCGTTGCGGAAGATGGGGCCGTGTCTATCAAGCTGGGTGGGGAGTAACTTCCCTGCCGGCTGTGCGTGGACCTTGCTCCATTCTGACTGTCCCATCCCCTCCCCTCATAAAGCGGGTGTTCTTACGGTTATTTTTGTAAAAAGGAGTACACCATGACAGATGCAGAAATCGTAGTCGCCTCTCACGATATCGGGTTTGATAGGCTGCTTTGCCAAACAGAGGTGAAAACAGCAGCTGATAAGAAAAGATATAAAAAGGAAGGCTATCAATCTCTTTATACGATTCGAGAGTTTCATGACATGTTCCCAGAGGTAAACATTCAGAACATCTGGTATGTCCAAGCAGTTACATTGGACATAGTGTATCTAAACAAGGAGAGTTTGGCTGCAATCCCACTATATAACAATATCCTTTTTTCAGATGAGGAAAAAACAAAACCTCGACCAGAAGTTTTGCATAACTACATAGCCTTGGTGGAAGCTGCCGTATCCAGAAAGGAATTCGGAAGGTGTATCAGCGCCCTTCCTAATGGCATGCGGATGGACTACTTCAATCTTCTGATTGAAAAGTATCCTAATGGAGATATCCCTGGCTTATACAAAGAATTCAGAAGGGCATATGTTCAATCCAGTTATGGTTTTAGCCGGCTGAAACAAGAGACTTTGAGGGTGATCATTGATTCTCGCAGCCCGAACGACATTGCTGCCACTGCTCAATTTCTGGACCAATTCCCAGAACCTGTCCCTGTCTACCGAGGCGGAAGCAATACAATATCTGCTCCTGTGGAGTGGGGCTACTCCTGGTCAACAGATATTTCTGTTGCAAATTTCTACGCGACCAGACTGGGTGGTGACAGAGGGTATATCGCATGTGGAGTGTGCCCCAAAGAGAAAGTGATTGCGGCAAATATCGACCAGGGACGAACAGAGATATTTGTTGACCCACATGACATTGAAATCATAGAAGTCATCAATCTGAAAGGGCTGGAGGATCTGCCAGCAGTATTTAATGATGTTACAATGATGTACCATCAATATATTGGCTACCTGTCAGACCTTGATTTTGTCATGAAATCTGACATGCATGGCCAGCTCCACGAACAAAGAGTTCTTCTCCTATCCCTGACCATAGCCCACTACCTTAACCTGCCAAACCCCGATAGACACATCTTGGCCGAAGCTGCCATCTATCACGATACTCAACGAAATAACGATGGTGTAGATGATAGGCATGGACAATGTGCAAGGATATACTATACTGAAAATTGGCATGATCCTAATCCACTAACTGAACTCCTAATTGAATATCACTGCCTGTCTGACGAACATGGATATCAGCGTATTCAAGAAACCTCATGTTTGAAGGACCAAGAAGAACATGCTAAACTTCTGTTTGATATTTTCAAGGATGCTGATGCCCTTGATCGAGTTCGATTTGGTCCAGAAGACCTGGATGTCAATATGCTAAGACTTCCAATTTCAAAAACTCTTACCATGGTTGCTAATTTATATCTCCAAAATGTGCAGTAGAAGAATACTGAAATCTCAATGGCATTGAGCCCGACCCCGCTTGGTCCATCCAGGCGGGTTTCGTGCCTCTTTGGGCAATAATCAAATAATATGCAGATAATAGGTAGGAAATAAGCGAATAATAAGCAGAAAATAACCTCTCGCGGGGGCTATTTCCCCGGGAATATGCACCCTATATGCGGGTAATAGGCAGGTTATATGTGAATAATATGCAGATAATACTCCGGGGTGACGTGGCCTGGAATGGCTTTTGCGGATAGAGACTGTGATGGAGTGCGGATTGGATCGCAGAGCTAGAGTGCTTGTTGTATGAATCCTAGCCGAGGATGTGGGTCTCGTAGGTGAGTATGAGAGAGGACATACAGGCTGCCGCCGTCAAGTCCGCCCAAATGTACTGTAACAGGCAGCCCTGGACTGAGAATAATATTGTATCCCCCACACAACTCCAGAGAGGGCTTCTCTAAACGTTGGCCCCTACCGTAGCTTTCCCCAAAACGTCCTAAGGCTGGAGTCCCAGAATGATTGAATCTCTCGCTCCTCCATAAACCACAGTATCCAACAGTATCCTTCCCAAGAAAATTCCTGGATAGGCTGCCCCGAACACCTGCCCCAACCACAGTTTCCTCCGATAGGCGCAGTACAAGTCTCCCGGGATCCTGAATTCCACCATAGCCTTCCCTGAGAGCCTTCAAAGTTGGTATCCCTGATATCAGAACCCGCCAAAACCTCATCATAGAATCAACAGATGCCCGGATGATATTAGTAAGCCCATTCACAAACTGCGACTGAATAGTTCTCTGATTGCCGATATTTCAAAGAATCCGCATCACGGGCCATAAAAGCAAAAATCAGCTAATTTGGATGGGGAATATGGAAGGGGAGAGAGCTTGTGTGGATGTGTCAGGTCAGAAACCAGGGAGTAAGCGAAATATCCCATACCACGGCTATTGACGGTTAATGACAAAATACAGCCTGGTTTTAAAGAATTTGCTCGTAATATAGACGTTTTCTATACAGGTTAGGAAATGTAGGAACTATAGTTAGAGGGGAGAGATGGCGGGATAGGATTGCGAAGCATACAAGAATCCCTTCTAGCTCCCCTGCCTTTAGGTGTGGGAGAGCTCACTATACAAAGCCCCTATCTTTTGGTAGATACAAAGAAATGGGGGTGGGACAGTTTTTGTTGGGTGCTGGCCTATTGATTTTATCCAGTTCCACCGATCGATGGTATTTGGACAGTCTCCTGGTGTCACCGTATCACCAAATAACTCTGTGTCGAAAACAACAAAAAGACCGACTGGGAATCCCAGCCGGTCTTTGTATTTGCTTAGTCGATTTTCTCCATCCAAGTGATAGTTGAACGGTCTAGTGTCATACGCCTGCCGTCAGCCAACCATCCATTGCTACTCAATACCTGTGCGCCAAGTACCCTCGAAGCCGCATCAGCAGGTAGCTGAAGGATCAAGTCATAGTCATTGAAATCCACCAGCCGACCTGAAATGGCTGCAGTTGGTCCGTACACTTTGAGGTTTCGGCCTACCAGAGAGTTGGATACTGGGGGCTCAGGCTGCAAAGGCTCTAACACAGGGCGAAATCCCACAATGGAATCTTTGCTCAATGAATGTCGTTTGCTCCAAGCACGAGCCGAACGGTGTCCACGAACTGTCTGGTAGGATGTGCCGTATTCAGATACATCCTGCCCCCAGAAGTACTCCTTTTTCCAATGCCAAATGCTATCGGCGTCTCCGATGGCATCCAGAACAGCATCCCATTCATTAGGGTCGCCATCCTTTGCCCCAACCTTGAGGGAACGGCAGAGGTAAGAGATTCCATCGATTTTGACTGGGTAGCCGAAAATGAATCCTCGCAAATACAGTGTGTTCCAGGGGATGTTTGTGCAAACACACCGACTTGCTACCAGGATGTTTCCCCACTTCACAAATGGGATAGTTTTCCCTGGGATTGTATTCCCAAATGATAAGACCTCTCCGTCGTATTCAACTCCAAGGTCTTTCGGTTGTCCATTGAGGTATAGGCTTCCAAGATTAACGATCTCCGCCATGTACTACTCCTCCTTCACCCAGATGACAGCTGTTCGGTCAATGATGATATGCTTGCCATCTCTACGTGCCCATTGACATTGTTGAGGCAAACGCAGGTCGGCATTTGAGACCATGACCAGGTCGTAGTCGGTATACTCTACCAACTGCCCAATGATAGCTGTATCAGAGCCGTAGACCTTGAGGTCAGCCCTAATCAAAGCATCAGAAATCAGAGGTTCAGGGGGCAGGGGCTCCAAGACGGGGCGAAAACCGACGTACACGTTCCGAAACGCCGCATTGTAGATGTACCAGTGGCGGGCCGAGTGATACCCCCGAACCGCACGATGCGATGCATGGTGTCTGGCAGTTTCTTGCCCCCAAAAGTATCCACTGCCCCAGTGCCACAGGCTATCGTCCTCCCCTAGGTCATCTAAAATGGAATCCCACTCGTTGGGCACATCATTTTCGTCGCCGACTTTAAGGCTGCGGCAAAGGTAGGGGACCCCGTCAATTTTAACAGGTCGGCCTAAGATGTACCCAGCCTTGTTCAATTGCTCCCAGCGAATGTTGGAGCAAACACATTGGCTAGCCACCAGCAGCTCTCCCCATTTTACAAAAGGGATAGCCCTTTCAGAGTCAGTATTTCCAAATGACAAGACCTCTCCGTTGTATTTAACCTCAAGGCCTTTCGGTTGTCCATTAAGGTATAGGCTTCCAAGATTAACGATCTCCGCCATGTGCTACTCCTCCTTCATCCAAACAATGGCAGCTCGGTCAATAATGATGCGCTTGCCATCTCTACGGGCCCATTGGCACTTTCGAGGCAAACGAAGCTTGGTATTTGGTGCCATGACCAGGTCGTAGTCAGTATACTCTACCAACTGCCCAATGATAGCTGCATTAGGGCCACAGACCTTGAGTCCGGCTCCAATCAGGGAATCGGATATCAGAGGCGCAGGGGGCAGAGGTTCCAAGACGGGGCGAAAACCGACGTCCACGAGCCGAGTCGTGGCACGGTAGTGGTTCCAGTGGCGGGCCGACACCCAGCCGCGAACCGCACGATTCGATGCCATATTTTTTTCATTTTCCTGGCCCAGAAATAAATATAGTCCCAATGCCATAGGTCGTCACTTTCCTCCAGATCATCCAAAATGGCATCCCACTCGTTGGAGCTTCCTTCCTCCTTGCCGACCCTAAGAGACCGGCAAATATAGGGATCTCCGTCAATCTTGACAGGGCGGCCAAAAATGAGCCCGGAATGATTCAAATCGTTCCAGCTGATACTTGTGAAGATACATCGGTCAGCTACTAGGAGATTTTTCCATTTTACAAAGGAGATGGCCTTTTCAGGGTCAGTATCTCCAAAAGAGATGGTCTCCATGTTGTATCGAACACCAGGAGACACTGGCTTCCCATTGAACCGCAGACAGCCTAATTTGATTATTTCAGCCTTGACACTCCCCATGCCTGAAGGCAGGGGATTCTTGGCTCAACCACCGCAGCCTGCACCAGCGAGGTCTTACGCAATGTCCCCAAGCATATAGGTTCGGGTATGCCCTACCCTACCAAAGCATGGCCCATGGATCATCTATGGGCCATATTTTATTAGGCGACTGCTGTGGACAGCAGTCTTAGCCCTTCAGCCAAGATATTGGTCGACGCATTGCCGTCCCGGTCGTGGTGTGCCCCACACACAGGACAGGTCCACTCCCTGAAAGAGAGGTCTTTCACGCCAGGGTTCTTGTACCCGCAGCAGCTGCACAGCTGGCTACTGGGGAAGAATGTGCCAATCTCAACGACCTGCTTGTGC
>ERZ808028.375-NODE-375-length-39944-cov-45.129731_pt1 | contig 39944 bp, 35 predicted proteins | sample MGYA00380184_ERZ808028 | MGnify/ENA primary metagenome ERZ808028 (study PRJEB31490, sample SAMN06133397) | mouse gut metagenome | isolation source: J8_1 | host: mice | place: China: Chengdu | collected 2015-05 ...
TTTCTGAAACACGCCGACACTTTGACAAGAGGGTTCATTTTTGAAACCATAGACATAGGTTCATTTTTGAACCCTGACGCACAGGGCCGCAAACCCGCCACACGAAAGGCTTTGACCATGACCTCCACCACCGACCACACCCGCACCTTCAGCAACACCGACCTCGTCTCATACAACTTCCGCGGCACAAACATGCGCACCCTCACCGCAGAAGACGGCACAGCATGGTTCGTAGGAAAGGACGCCACCACGATCCTCGAATACAAGAATCCATCAAAAGCCCTCGCCGACCACGTGGACGACGAAGACAAACTCAATAACAAATCGTTATCGAGTCTCGGACAGCGCGGAGGTTGGCTTATCAACGAGTCCGGCCTGTACAGCCTGATCCTGTCCTCACAACTTCCCGCCGCCAAAGAGTTCAAGCATTGGGTCACCAGTGAAGTTCTCCCCTCAATCCGTCGCACCGGCCGCTATGTTCCCGAGCAGTCGAATGCCGCGAATGAGCTCAGTAAGGATGATGTCATCCGTGCCTTGACAGAGGCAAATCACGAGCTTGTGGAGTCCAATGCGGCGCTGCGTGGTGCACTGCAAGAGGTGACGCGCCTGCTTTCATCTCACAAGCGGAACGGCAGCAAGCCGACGCCGCATGATGGCGACAAAACGAAGCGCACACCGGCGGAGCGTTGGTACTTGCAGCAGATTCATGAACATGGCTATGCGGTTCCACAGGATTGCCCGTTCGACGATTCCGGATCGGCACATCGAAACATGATCGACCGTTTTGGGCTGAAGACTTCAACAAAACGCATCCCGCGCGAAGGATTCAAAACCAAGCAGACCACCCGCATCCTGTTGCCAACCTCGTTGACGCCGACCGTTTAAGACTTACCTCTGAGAAAGACATGCCCCACAAATCGGGCGGGAAGTTAGCCACCTTTCCGCCCACCATTCTTCAACCAACCAACCAACCTATCAATCCCCTAGTGGAAGGAAACAACAATGATCAACGACAACACTGTTCGCGAGGAAACCGCTGCCGTGCCGGAAAGCCAGGTGGGGCCGCGTGTGGTGAACCCGATGCCGGCGAAGGTCGCGTGTGAGGCGGCGTTGGGCATGCTGATGCGTGGCTTGGGCTATCCGACGTATGAGCAGGTCATCACGGACGCGGACATGGATCGCAGTGAGAGGCTGGTGTTGGTGCCGGTGGGTGTGACGGTGTGGATGAAGGGGCAGGGCGTGTGCCCGTTTCTTGCCGAACCGTTCATGGCGGAAGCGTCGTCGTTGACGGTGACGCCGGCGTTCGATCCGGACGCGGGTACAGTGCATGCGGTCGCGTTGGTCACGTTCCCTGATACGGGTACGAACCTGTATGTGGCGTCGTGGCCTGATGCGGATGAGGTGGCGGAGTGCGCTGTGTTCAATCTGATGCAGACGTTCGCGCCGACCGTGTACTGAATACGAAAAAGGAAAATCCTGTTCCCGGCCCTGTAGCCACACTGGTTTGACGAGATCTGACGGGTTCGTCCGGGAGCAGGCAAAAGACGAGCACGGTCTACGCCATGCCCCACCGGACGGTCATACAGCAGTCCAGCGGGCATCAATATACCCCGCCTTGGCCGGTCGCCGCAAATACGCTGCGCGTGTCGCCGTGGCGGGTATTGGCAATGCCGCCGTCTTGCACTTGTATCGTGGAGGGCGGCGGCATTTCGTATGCGTCGGATTGGGGACTACTGTTTGTTGGGGTGCGCCGCGGTGCGCGGCAGCTGGTTGAGGCGAGTGGCGATGTCGTTGAGTTCACCAAGGATATGGTCACGCAACTGCTGGTAGTGTTCGGTTTCCTGCTGCGCGTCCGCGACCTGTTGGGCGCATTCGTGACGAATGTCGTCCTGTTGTTTCTGCGCGTCGGCGATCATGTTCGCGGCGGTCTGTTTCGCCTGTTCGACGATCTGCGTGCCCCGCTGGTCGATGGCTTCGCTTTTCTGTTTCGCCGCGTCCAGAATGTTCTGTGAGGTGTGTTTGGCGCTGGCGAGGATGGATTCGGCTTCCTCTTTCGCGTCCTGTATGGTGTGTTGCGCGTCGATGCCGGCCTGTTTGAGTTTCGCATCGTATTCGGTTTGCGCTTTGTCCATGAGTTGTTGGCCGCGTTTGCGGCAGGAGTTGACGAACGCCTGTTGTTCCTCGGCCATGGCGGCGATGCTGTTCTGCGCGTCGTGGCGCGCCTGGTCGCGTTCCTGTGCGAGTTCGGCGATGCGTGCCGTGTTGATGCGGCTGTCCTCGCGCGCGTTTTCCACCTGTTGTTCCATCAACGCGTGTTGGGTGTGCAGGTCGTTGACGGTTGCGGTGAGTTCCTGCGCGTGTTGGCGTGCGTCCTGTAGGGCGTCTTCCAGTTGGGTGAGGTATGCGTCCACCGCGTCACGCTGGTAGCCGCCGAAGGCCGCGTGCGGCAGGTCGGGGCGTGCGGGCGTGTCCGTTTTGACGAGTTCCCGTGACTGCGGTGCGTGCGGCATGCGAGGGGTGTTGATGGTGGGGAGGATGATGGTTTCCTCACCTTCCGTGGTGGGTTCGTTCATGATCGTCCTTGATGGTTGGGCTGGTTGATATGCGTGCGGGGCGTTCCTTGGCGTTCTGCCATGGCGGGCGCCTTGGGCGGTGCAGTGGGAAGAGGGGTTCGCTTCATGTCCGGCCGCCTTCGGCGTGTCCGCTATGGCAGAACGCCGGGGATCGCCCCGCACGCTGTTTTCCACACAGTGAGAGGAATGAACTTCTCACACGGGATATGGGCAAAAGGAGTGTCCCATATCCCAGTTCCTCCGCCAAGGTTCGAACTTGGGCTTGCGGTTCCAAAGACCGTTGTGCTGCCGGTTACACTACGGAGGATCACGGTTCAGTTCGCCAGGTCGGCCCATTCGGTGTCGTCGGCGTTGTGGAACAATGCGCCGGTCTTCCAATAGGCGGTGACGATGATGAGACATAGGGCGAATGCAGTGACGCACGCCGCGTTGCGGATGATGCCACGGACCGTGTGCTGCGGTCGCGTGCGTGGCGGTTTGAATGCTTCCGTGTGCATTGTGCTCCATTCCGGTGGGGTATGTCCCATACCCGTCTTTTTGTGTGGCTGACAACAGTATAACATACTCAACGCATATCGTGTCGCCTGTGACTCGGCGCGAGTGGACCCACACCTATGACTGCAAAAAATCAAAAACAGCATGATAGGGGTCTTAGGGGGTGGCATATGCTGCCGGAACCGCCGAATTGGCATGATTGCCTGTTGTCTCGTGGTGGACTATCGGCATGCCTGGATGCCTATTTGTTGTAGGAAGGTGGACTATCGGCATGTTTCTCGTTGCCACATCCCCTCTCCCAGCGGCGTGATGGCCGCCTGTTCGCCGTGTTTGCGGCGGTTTTCGCCTGTGGACTATCGGCATGTTTTCACGTGGACTATCGGCATATTTTGGGAAAACCCTGAAATCCGAGGTGGACTATCGGCATATTGGAGGTGGACTATCGGCATGCGGGAAGTGGACTATCGGCATGGTTTCGGTGGACTATCCGCATACGGCATGCCTGTCGAACCGTTGCGACGCTTGGGCTCAGCGGGGGTCGCATATAGTGATATAAGTAGATAGATTCTCATAGCGCCGGGCAAACAAGTCAAAGTCGGCGGATTTGTGGACTATCGGCATGTCTGCCGTCTTACAGTAAAGGCCAGCTCTTACGAACTGGCCTTTCGTTTTAGTGAGGTAAAGGCGTGGGCTAGATTTGCAGTGCCCACAAGCCTGTTATCCCACTCTATCAACTGTTCTGGCTAGTCGCCTTCATGTTTAACCGGGGCAGCCGGTTCAGTACGCCGTCTGCAAAGCAGCTTGCGAATCGAGCGATACGCCCAAGCGGCAGCCCTGCCGATTTCGCAGATAATCTCAGGCAACCAATCCTCGACAAAATCACGCCAATTCCAGATCGCCGACCCAACCACCTTCGCTATCCACAGGACCATTGCAAACAGGAAGACGAGCTGTAGGCGCGTCCAGAAACCTCCGGTCTGCCACGCGTGGGCAGAAACTGTAGCAATTGGCTGTAGCCAATCCCAGAATTCGCCGAGCTTTTCCGCACAAAACGGCGCCGCGTACTCCCAAGACAACCGCGCGGTGATAACCACAACCGCGACGAGCACCAGTTGGCGCACGCGGTCAACGAAATCAGTTCGCTGCATCATTTTCGTTCTCCTTTGGATTCTTTACCGAGACTCTGTACAAGCAGGGTCGATCCGTTGGCGATGCGTACATCCGTGAACCGGTTTCTATCCGATTGAGCCAACGTGTAAGCCACGCGCATGATCGCATTGTGACGCGCGCGGTCTGCTGCGCCGGTCATGGTCAGGTATGCGCCATATTGGATTTCTGCACGGCGGTATCCGAGTATCCAGTCTTGGGGATTCGCGTCTTTGTCTGCATGTTCCGCCTGCACAACAAGATTCACGGGATCGAGAGGTTCCACAATGCCGTACGGCTCGGGTTGTTTGAGCGTGTGGGGGGCGAATCGGTCATGCAGCATTTGGCGCACAGCACTGTAGTCGTCCTGATTGTCGAACAGATAGAGTGTGACTGTTTCTGCGGGAAGCGGAATGACGCGCATCCTCCCGTCTTCCATCTCTTCGGGATCCGCTTCGCCGTACCGCTGGTATAGTGCGTCCAGAACGCCGCTGGCCTCCCTGCCGGTTTCTTGCCGCAGGCTATCGAGGGTCTGCCATGCGTCACGTGATGGCGTGTACGCTTCGTCTTTCGCTTCCCATCGGCGTTCCGTGCTGACGCTCGTGCCGAGTTTGACGGCGAGTTCGTGTTGGGAGAGGCCGCAGTATTCGCGGAGGAATTTGAATTCCGTGTTTGAGCGGTTGAGGCGTTGTTCAAGTTCGTTGTTGCCGGATCTGAGGTTTTCCGTGTAGAAGTTTTCGAGTCTCTCATACTCCTGTTCGTCTTCGATTGTAAGCAGTGCTTGCTGCACTTGCCTTGGGGAAAGTCCGGTGATGTAGAGGTATTCGCCGAGGGGCTTTGCGGTGGGGTCTGTTTTTTCGGACCATTCGTAGAGTCGTGTGATATGGGTGATGATGTCGTTTGGGTTCATGGTTCCTCGCTTTTCTTTGATATTCACTAGCATACCACGTTTGATAACCAAGTACTCACAGAATGAGAACATGATGATACAATAAGAGGGTAGCAATCACTCATATGGGAGGTGTTGATGTTCTCCGCGTTATACAATGGCCGCCGTCTCAATGCTTTCTCATTGACAGACAAGCAATGGGATGACATCAGGGCCTCCAGCCACCACCAAGACACATCGCCGCTGCGATCCCCGTTCTCCAATGCGCCAATGATGACTGTGGAACGTTGCGGACTACGGTTCTTCAGGATGTTCGGCGGCTGTGAATCGGGATTGACCAAACCAGAGACCATGCATCACATTCGTTTGAAGATAGCTGTGATGCGTGCTGCGAGGAAACTCGGCTTTGACGCGGACACCGAGGTCCCCTCCCCCTCTCGCTCATGGATAGCCGACGTGCTTATCCGACGTCCAGGAAAGAGACCGTTGGCAGTAGAAATCCAATGGTCATACCAGAACGAAGACGAGTACATTCGCCGTACGCAACGGTATGCGGATAGCGGCGTGGATTGCCTCTGGCTGAGCGCGCACATGCCTTTGGACGAGTGGGAAGAATACGGTGACACCGTTGATGCCAAATGGGTGGGAATCAGATTCGAAGACGGCGTAGTCCGCCTTCCCGTGAACAAAACCACCGAACAAGTACGGCTTAACGGCGAATGGGTGGATTGCGAAACCGTCATCACACAAGTGTTGAAGAACGAACTGAAAGTGGTGGAACGGCATGAAAGCCAAACCATCTACCTATACGAGGAATATTGTTGGAAATGCGGCAACGGATTCTTCTACTGGCTGGTCGAATACGGGGACACATGGCAAACCGGCCATCGGGAGGAAGAGGACTACACGCAGCAGGCCATCAGCAAATACCGTTCCCTACACGGCTCCCTGCCGGCAGCACCCATCGAAACAAAATATTCCAACACAGTCAAACATGCTTATCGCGCGTTCACCTGCCCGAACTGCCATTGCATACAAGGAGATTTCTTTCTTGGACGCTCTGATTCGTTGGCGGAGTTTCAAGCACCGAGCCAAGAGACAATCCGCCTGTTGGAAGCGGCCGTTTCGGCTAATTGACGTCCGCTCGGGGTTGAACCCCCGAGCCTCCACGCTGAATTCAGTCTTCCTGTTCTGGATCCCGCTCCTCTGCGTCCTCATTGTCCAGTTCCTTGTCGCGTCCGGTCAGCGTGGTGCGTTTCGTGATGAATGAGACCGTTGCGATGACAAGTACCGCGATGCCGATCAGGGTCAAGGTTTTCACGATGATCGGCAGCCATCCCGATGCTTGTGTCAGCCAGTCCAATGGGGTGTCCACGTTCAGCAGGCCCGCATGTTCGGGGTCGTCCTCCACCATGCCGCGTTTGGTTTTGATGGTCTGCAACGCGTACATGCCATATCCGAGCAGTGTCGGCAGAATGGTGCCTGCGATGCCGCCCAGCCACATGATACGCCGGTATGACGAGTAAAGGCCGTTCAGACGCCGCAACAATCTCATTCGGGTAATTCCTTTCCTTGATACGGAATGGGGCGGCACGAACGTGTTTGTGCGCGTTTCATGCCGCCCCTGCTGTTCGAGCCCGACTGGGGTCAGTCGGCGTTGTCCTCCGGCTTCGTGCCGTCCGTACTGGATTCGTCCGAACCGTCGGCGTCACCGGCGTTTTCATTGGACGTGGCGTCCGTGTCCTTCGGCTTGCGGCGGCGCATGGTGAAGAATCCCGCAATGCCACCGGCGGCGATCAGGACGACGGCTGCGATGATCGCTGTGACAGCGGTCGTGCCCGTGTTCGCCAAGGCGAGCTTCTCGACGAGTTTCATCTTCTGTTTGACCGTGACCGTGTAGGTGACGGTGTTCAGGTTGTCGGCGCTGGACACGGTGATCGTGGCCTTGTCGCCGTCCTTGTGCGTGGACACGCTCATGCCGGTGCTCTTGTCGAACCGCGGTGTGATGGTCCACTTCTCCGGGTTCTTCACTTCCACCGTGTACTCGTGGGTCGCCGGGTTGAAACCGGCGATGGGCTTGCCGTCCACGTTGATGCCGGTGAGTTCCGCCTTGTGTGTGGCGGCGGTCAGGTAGGTGACGGTGTACGTATGTTCGCCATAGGATTTCTGGTCCGGGGCGAGCACACCAACCTTGTACTTGTAGGTCATGCCGCCAGTCTTCTCCACACCGACCTTGACGGCCTGTCCGATCTTCGAATCGTAGGAGAACACGCCGCCTTCCGGAATGGCGTAATCGTCCTTGTCGATCGGGTGATATGTGCCGTCGAGCATGTAGCCGTGGCTGGCGAGGGTCGTGTCCGCCGGGCTGTCGGGTTCCACGGTGCTGGTCTGGGCGATGGGGTCGGCCGGGTTGAACTTGTCGTCCGCGGTCGCCTGTTCCGGGGAATGCTCGCGTACAAGTGTGACCGTGTAGGTGCGGGTCTGCCCGTTCTTCTCGACGGTCCATTCCTGCGTGGTCGTCCATGCGGTCTGCCGGATGTCGGACGCCTTGACGGTCTGCCCTTCGCGCGCGACTGGTTTGACGGTGATCTTCTCGTCGGCCTTCGCGGTGATCGTGTAGGCGAGCTGGTCGGGGTCGAACCCTTCCAATGGTTTGCCGTTGACGAGGAACCCGTCGAGTGCGGCGTCGGGGTTGCCGACGACCGGTTTCGCCTTGTCGAATGGGATGGTGACGGTGACGGTCTTGGTTTGTTCCTTGCCGGCCGCGTCCGTGTAGGTGATGGGTGCGGTCAGGCGCCGTTCGCCATTGTCTCCGATTGCGGCGGTGATGTCGCCGACGTTCACGTCCGCCTGGTTGGCGGGGTCGATGTTGAGTGTGTATTGGTCGCCGACCTGGGTGTGGGGCAACATGTCGAGCGTGTACGTGTCTTTGAGGTCGGCTGCGTTCACTTCGTCGGCGCCGGGCACGGGCAGGCGGATCGGGTCGCCTTGTGCGGGGGTTTGGGTGATGGACAGGGTGACGCGTGTGTCGTAGGCGCGTTCGCCGGTGAGGACGATCGTGAACGGGGTGCCGTTGCTGTCGAGCCTGCCGTTGAGGGTGAGGGTCGCCATCCGCCATGCGGTGCCGTCCTTGTCGACGGTGGACATGTGCATGTTCCCGGTGACGGGCACGGTGGTGCCGTCAGACAGGGTGATGCTGTCGGTGGGGAACTTGTCGTCGGCGGTGAGGGTCATGTCGATTCTGGCGGTCCATGTGCCGTTCTCATAGGTGAACGGTGTTTTGGTGTCGCCCGCCGTGACTGTTTCCCCGGTCGGCTGGGATGCCTCCATCACATTGTCCAATCCGATTTCGGGGATGTTGAGGCGGTATTTGGTGATGGTGTCGCCGGTGCCGAAGTCCTTGTCGCTGGGTGTGAAGGTTTCATCGTCGAGTTTGGTGATGGTTCCTTCGCCGCCCAGTCCGGGTTGGTTGATGCTGGGCGCGTACCCCCAGTAGACGGATTGCGGTGTCTGGCCGGTGGGGATGGGTTTCTCGCCCGCCCAATCCTTGCGGGGGATCAGCGTCGTGGACGCATTGGCGTTATGGACGGCCACATAGTCGGGTACGAGTCCCTCAATGGAGGTTTTCAGGCTGGCGTAGGCGGTGTTGATGTCCTGTGTGCCGCTGACCTCGGTGATGTCCCGCGTGTCGTCGAGGGCTTGGGCGATGCGTGGTTTGACGGTGGTCCAACTGTCGTTCGTCCACCGGTTGCCGGTGTTGTCCTGGTCGTACACGTATTGTACGGCGTCGCGCAGGTCGGAGAACTGCTGGTAGCCCACGGTGTTCGTGTTCGTGGAGATGGTCGGTGATGGTGATGGCGTGGAAGACGTGTCGTCGGCGAATGCGGCTGGTGTGATCGTTCCGGTTGCGAGCATGCCTGCGGCGAGCAGGGCGCCGAGTGTGGCGTTGCGCGCATGGTTGGTTGTTGCCATTCGAAGGTTCCTCTCGATGGTGAATGGTTTTTGTGCCATTGGTTACACTATAGCATTAACGGGTTCGGACGGGCGATGCCGCCGCATGCCGGTGTGGGCGTGCGGCGGCATCGTGATGCGGGCATGCCGGCCCCGTCAGTCGAACTGCCGGTCGTCGGTGTACGGTTCGCCGTCCGCTGTGAACCGGTCCACCTTGCCGTCGGCCCAATGCACGGTGTACACGTCGGGGATGTCGCGTTTCGTCTTGCGTGCCTTGCCCTTGCGGACGCTGATCTGGTCCTCGGTGGGCATGATGCCGCCATGGCGGATCGTCATCGCATGGAACGCCGCACCCTGTTTGCTGCTGATGCTGACGCCGACCGCACGTCCGGTGTCGCCGCTGAACACGGTGTCGTAGCCGCTGCCGGTGCGGAACGTGAACCGGTCGCCTTCGAGCAGTTCCGCCCGTCCGGGTGTGTTGCGGGTGGAGCCATGCAGTTTGCGCCAGAACCGTTCCGCGTCGGTTGTGGTTGTCGGATGTCGGTACGGTTCCGCGTCCCTGCGCCGGCGTGCGGCGCGCTTGGAGTCCAGTTCGCGGCGTTTCTCGAAGTTCATGGTGCCGTCCGGGTTGGCGACCTTGCTGCGTGCTTGCACTTCGTCGACGCCATGGGAACTGTTCTCGATGGTGCCGCGCATGGTGATCTCGTGGTGGTTCGTCGGCGACACGTAGTTGCTGCGGAAATGCAGCGCGTTGCCGATGGGTTTGCCGTTGTCGGCGGTCTGCGTGCCGTGGGAGACGGTGAATTCCACATTGTCCATGCCGGGTTCCGCCTGCATGGCGCGCGCCATGCGGGTGATGTCCTTGGCTGGGATCTTCACCGCATGGCCGCCCGCCTTGGTGCCGGACTTGGTGTTCGGTGTCTTGATGAGGCGCATCTGGCCGGGGTTCTTCTCGTCGGGCACCATGCTGGGGCGCACGCACATCTCGCCATTGCCGTTGATGTACACGTAGACGCCGGTGTTCTCCGCCTCCCGTCGGCTCATGCCGCACTTGTCCTCGTAGAAGCGGCGCACGTCGGCCACTCGGTCGGCGAGGTCGCCCGGATCGATGGTGCACACCTGCGCCCCGTCCGCTTCGAACGCCGCCTCGTTGGCTGCGGCCGCACGCCGCGCGTTGAGTGTGTTGTACGTTTTGCCGTCGCTGCGTCCGGTCAACGCTGCCGCGCGGCCACCCCATGCGGTCTCGCCTTCGGCGAGGTTCTGCGGCTGCGGCTGGTAGGCGTTGCCGCGCGATAGGCTGTGGGGCACGTCGAAGCCGTCCGTGTTGTGGTCGGTGACGATGAACGCGCCGTGTTCGCTGCCGGCGACGGACATGAGGCTGCCGTCGTCGTCGGACATCATGTGCACGCGCATGATCGCGGGGTCGTCGACTTTGGAGAACACTTTGCCGCGTGCGGCCATGTGGAGGATCGCGTTGCCAGGGTTGAGTGTGGCGGGGTTGTTGCCGTACTGGTTGCAGATGTATGAAAGCTGCTCGCCGTTGGGGCCGCCCCATTCGAGTGTCTGCCCGCTGCCGAGCATGAGGGATTTGGAAGCGAATTTTCCGTAGCGGTCCCGCGGATGGTCAGCGCTGTTCCATTTCACTTTCCGTGGGACTTTCAGAGGTTTTGCCATGTTGCTCGTCCTTTGCCTTGGGGGATGGTGTGTGACGGTTCCATTGTATCTTGTGCAGTAGTGGAAGCAATCGAGTGCGCGCTTTCCCGCCCAGATGTCTCAGGGCAGACCCGGCCAGTGCGCACAGCCATACCAGCCAACCGGCGGCGAACAACGCCACGCCCACGGTGAGCGTGGTGAACGCGATGAGGCTTTCCAGCACGGTCTGCAATCCGTCGGCGGGTATGGCGAACGCCATGTACGCGAAGGCGAACATGATGAACGGGATGGACAGGGCGGTGAGCGTCAACGCGCGGCGTAGGTATTTGCGGTGGTTCATCGAAGGCCCGCCGCCTTGTGCCTGCCCCATGCGGCGATGGCGCTGTCTGCGACCGTTTCCGCGATCTGGAATCCTGGAGGGACCGGCAGTGTGTAGAGCGCGACATCGTGTGTGCCGGTTCGCGCGCGTGTCGGGAGCCGGAAGAACGCGACGGCGCGGCAATGGTTGGCGTCGATGCCCCTCCATGCTTTCATGCGTAGCCCCGCGTCCATGATCGCGTTGACGCTTTCCGCGCAGTTGTCTGGGTCGGCTTCGGCGACGGCTGGCGGGTATCCGATGCCCGCGAGGATGATGTATGGATCTTTCACCGTCCACCATTGCCGTTGCCGATCCCATTGTTCGCAGGCGAGCCGTTTCAGATCGTTCGCTGTCCGGACGCGTTGGCCGAACGCGTCGCCGCGCCCCCAGGTGTCGCTTCTTCTTTGTCCGTTTGCCCGCGCTTTGAGGTCGCTGTCCGTATAGTTGCTGGACAGCCACATGCGGTGCGGGACAGTGAAGTTCGCCACCCATCCCCCGTATCCGTCCGGGCGTTGTCGCTTTTTTCGCCATTGAGCATCGAGCTGCATGCTGAGCGCGCCTTCCACCTGATAGGTGGGTGGGGAACTCGGCACGGGCAGGATGTAGACGGTGAGCGCATAGTGGTGCGCGGGCGCAGGGTCGGGTGAGCGGAAGTAGATGGTTGAACAGCGGTGCGTTGAGTCATCGTCGGGCCATAGCCCCGCATCGGTCCCCGCGTCGATGATTGGTTTGACTGTTTCCGCGGCCCGTGAGGGGAACGCCAACGCCGTCTCCTCGGGCGCGGCGACGCCGATCAGGGCGACGAACCGTTCCACCTTGTATGCGACCTTGTTGCGTTTGAGCCGTTTCCATTCGGCGCGGGCGTCGTCTCGCACCCATTTGCGGCGGCGGGCCCGCAACCGTTCGCTTTGCAGGGTGTCGGTGCCGCTGAACCATTCGACTGGAATGTGCAGGGTGAGCGTGTATCCGTCATGTGATGATGCGGCCATGCGGCAGTGTCCTTCCGACCCGTCTCTTGTTTTTGTGTGGCTGAGAACAGTATAGCGCGCACAACCCTCGGGTCGTGGATACACGAAAGCCGCCGACCTCCATAGGGAGCATCGACGGCCTTCAACGGGGCTGTCATGTGATCAGAATCCGATGCGCATGGCGTCTCTGAGCATCCAATCGGTGAACTCGACAGGCTTCGTCTCGGTCGGATGATCCTGGTCGAGGATCATCGCCGCGGCCGCGTCGTACCCTTCGCCGTAACCGGCGTCCTGCGCGTCGGCGACCATGACGCTCAACGTGTTCAAGCCTTGGCGGATGCTTTTGCGGGCAAGTTCCGCGGCCGGCGAATCCGATTCGATCACGTAGGGCTGCCACCGTGCTGCCTCGGTCTTCTCGAAGCACCAAAATTCCATACCGGACGCACGACGCCGATAGCGGCCGAACAACTGCGGGTCAAACTGACTGACGCCCATGCGGTAGAACTCGGATTGGATATGATAGCCATGGTTGAGGCACGCCTTGGCGAACGGCACAGGGTCCACGCTCTGGCAGGTCTTGACATCAACGAGATAGTCCACTCCCTGCGGAATCAGGTCGGCCTTGCCTTTCAGGCGCAACCCGCTGGTCCTGTCCGTCCATTCGAACGCCTGCTCGCGTGCGCCCTCTTCGATCATGCGGATGAAATCACGGCCCGGCGTGCCGGTCTCTTCGCCTTGCGTGATGCTCAAGTTGCTGGACGCCTCAAGGTTCTCTCGCATGCGCCGGCACATGGCCAATTCGTCGGCGGATACGACGATGTTGCCCTGTTCGAGCTGCTCGTCCTTCCACTGCTGGTTTTTCTTGCTGCGGAACGTCTCCCCCTCCGGCAGGGCGACCACAGTGCCGGTCCCCAGCAGGTAGGCGTGGAACGCGGTGCCGAAACGCATGGCGTCCGTGGTTTCATGGTGCGGGTGCAGACGGTTCCACGCCCAATCATATGGGCTGTGCAAAAACTGTTTGAGTTGGCTTTGGTCGAGGCTCGGCAGCGCGAAGTATTCACTGTCGGGCATGTCCTCGTATGCGACGGCATCCGTGTGCGTCATGGTGTGCTCCTTCTTTTCGCGGCGTGTGGCTGGCCGTGTTTCCTGTGTATACCGTGGCAGGCTTTTCGTGCGCCCGCCATTGTCTTGGTTACTCGTCCTCCCCCTCGTCGGTCGGCACGATGTCGTCCGGGTCGTACGCGTCGATGGTGCCGTTGTCACGCACGGCGACCTTCGGGTCATGCGCATATTCGACCGGTTCGCCGTACTCGTCGAACTCGGGATCCACGTGCACGACTTCCTGAATGTTGATGGGCGCGCCATCCGCCTTCATCTGTTCGAGGTTGACCTCATCCCAGGCTTTCTCCCACGCCTCGTACTCGTCGGCCATGCCCGGGTACGCCTCCTTGCCGAACGCCGCGAACTTGCGCATCTGTTCGGCGGTAACCGGCTGGGACGGCACGAACTCCGGGGTGAGCCCCTCGGGGATCGGGACGGTGTAGTTCTTCATTTCCTCGTCGAGGTCGATGTCGGTGACGGCGACGACCGGCACTTTGCCGAAATCCTTTGCCATGGTGAGTTCCTTTCGTATCTGTACAGCCCGTTCGAGGAAGTCGACGGCCTGCTGGTGCGAAGCGTATGGCATGGAGTCCGGGTTCTTCTCCCAACGCCGCCATGTGTCGATCGACACGTCCAAAAGCTCCGCGCACTCCTTCTGTGAGCGTCGCGCTTGTTTGCGTAGCTCTTTGAGGGATAGTCTTGGCGCTTCCATCGGTGTTCCTCCGCTTCGTTGCTGACTTGTTGACAGCTTCCAGTATACGCATCATGCAAATCTGCGTTATAAGAGCGTGTTGATGATTATGTAAACCCTTGGAAAATATGGAGACACGCCGAAAAGCATGAATCATGCAGATTAGCGTATATTGGAATCTGCCACACACAAACAAGGACGAGTATGAAAGGAACAATCGTCATGTCCAAGAACACCCAAGTCGAAACAGGTGTAGCCGTCCTCGAACACGGTTTCGCACTGTTGGAGCCACGCGCATGGGCGACCAAGAAGAAAGAGGGCGAGGAAGCCGCGAAAGCGGATGCGCCGAAGTTCTCGGCAGGTGTCGATTTCGATAAGAAGACGCAGGCCGACCAGATCAAGAAGCTGCTCGCAGCGCAGGAAGCCGCCGTTGAAGTCCTCCGTGAGAAGGGCGAGTGGGACGACGACCTTCCGGGCAAATTCCCGCTGTACGACGCCGACACGAAGAAGGTGCAGGCCAGCGCGACCGATAAACGCAAGGTCATCCTGTCCGAGAAGAAGCCGCAGCTTGCAGGGCGCTACGTATTGTCCACGAAGTCGAAAGAGGACAAGCGGCCGGACGTGCGCTACCTCGCACTCAAGCGTGGCGCCAACGGGGCGATGATCCCAGTAGCCATGCCGATGCCGCTGCTTGAGCCGGGCATGACCGACGAACAAGTCAACGAGGTCAAGGCAATCTGGAACAAGCATGTGTATCCGGGGCAGAACGTGAACCTTGGCGTCACGTTCCGCGCATGGACGATGCCGGATTCGCAGGGCGTGCAGGCGCGGCTTGATTCCGTGACCATCGTCGGCGGCGGCAAGCGTCTCGACACGGTACCGTTCGAATCGCACTTCGGTGAGGAAAAGCTGGACGAGATGATGGAATGGCTCAATGCCAACACAAACTTCCAGCTGCCCACCGTCGAGGATGGGGGCGCCGATGCTACGGTGGACATGCAGACCGGGGAAGTGAGCGGCCCGGACGACACGGCTGCACCTGTCGAGTTCGGCGTGCAGCTTGGCGAACCGTCCAAGAAGACACACCGCCGTAAGGCTGAGCCGAAGCAGGGCGACGAGTTCTCCGACGGTTTTGGCGACGACATGCCGCTCTGACGGGTTTCGCCGCCATCATGTAGGGCGGGGCAAGGAAGAGCTAGGTTTCTTTCTTGCCCCGCCCTTTTCACATGTCGCTGGCGTCACTGCCTCCGCCCGTGTCGGGTACGAACGTGGAACCGCCACCACTAGGCTGTTGGGGCGTCTGTGGTTGCGGCTGTGGTTGGGGTGCCGGCGTGTACTGTGGCGCGTATTGGGGTTGGGGTGCCGTGTATTGTTGCTGCGGCGGCGTGTACTGCTGTTGCTGCTGCGCCTGTTGTTCGGCTTGTCGTTGGGCCTCTTCTTCGGCTCTCTTGCGTTCCTGTTCCTCCTTGGCCGCTTTCGCTTTTTTGTCAGCGTCCTCCTTGGCTTTCCTGTTCTTGGCGATGAGCGATTCGAGATCGTAGCATTGCTTGCCGATACCGGTCTGGTTGTCAGCGGTGATGTCGGCATTACGGAGTGCGTTGGCGAGTTTGAGCATCTTGTCCCGCCACTCCCCCGCTGGCGCATCTTTCAGCCCGTCGGCTGTTTTGACGAGCGTGTCCCGTCGTGTCCTGAGTTTTGCCACATGGTCGGCGACAAGTTGGCCATAAGTGTGTTGCACGCGGCTGGTTGCGTTTTTCAGCTTGTCGGTCATGGTGTTCACGGTCTCGATGTCGCGGCTGGACGGTTCGGCGTTGGCCTGTGTTTCAAGTTGTTCCACCTCTTGTTGGAGTGTCTTGTCGTCCTTGTAGGCGCTTTCCTTGATTGTGGCGATCAGTGTGCGTGCGCTGGCTTGCGCGTCCTTGTAGGCGTTGGCCGCTTCGAACTCGTGTTGTTTGCGGGATTGTTCGGCCTGCTGCGCTACCTGGGCACGCTGGTGCGATTGCCACATGCTGTATCCGGCGTACCCCCCGCCTGCGAGCAATGTGAGGATGAGCACGGTGATAATGGCGATGATGACGGGCTTGCGGTTGCTGCCGTTGGCGTTGTCGTCCTCGTCGACATAATCGCTCATGTCCATTGGCGGCGTGTGCGCGTCATCCGGTTCCACAGGCATGCTCGTAGCCGTTTGCGCGCTATACCCTGCCATTAGCCAAGGATCATCAGCCGTACTGTCGTCCTGCCACGTGTCGAGCACTTCTGTTGTCTGCATATCCAGCTCTTGGGGTGCACTCCCCCAGATCGGATCGGATGCCGGGTGTTTTTCGGGCGTTGTGTCAGTGTCCCTGCATGCGGTCTTGGCTGGCTCGGATGCGGTATCACCCCAGATTGTGGTGGCACTGCTCGCATGGGGGTCATTCGCCGGTTTGCTGCCGCTGTCGGGTGTTTGTCTCCATGGGTCGAGTTGTGTGCTGAATTCGGCAAAACCCACCCAAGGATCGGTGGCGGGAGCGGAGGGGTGCGGCGCAGCTGGCTCCGGTTGTGTCGAAGGCAGGGTTCCGGGCGTGCGCTCCGATGCATCTTCGTACGGTGGATTGTTTGCATCTTGACGCCATGGTGTATCCGTATCGTCATGCGAAAGCATGTCCGCGTTTTGATTCGTCCGCATACTGCTATCGTCATGATGAAATGTATTCGCATGATTGCGTTGTCGTGTTTCGGTGTCGTCGCGTGCTGGTGTTGATCCATCATCGTGTGTTGACGCATTGTCGTCGATCTGCCATGGGTTGCCAATGGGGGATTCCACTGCGTGATTGTCGGAGGACTGGCCATATACGTGGTGTTCTGAGGTGTTGGAAGGCGGCAACGGCATGTCGTCTGTGATGTCCCATGGGTTGCCCTGCATGTCCGCATAGCCATCGTTTCGCGTCATTGCGTCATCGTGATTCTGTGATTCCGCATGTTGACGCGATGGCACATCAACAGTTTCATGTTGCAGTGTCTTCGTGCTTTCGTATATCGCTTCATTTATATCAGCGCGTTGCTGTTCGTCGGCATGATGATGTGAAGATATGGAAGCGTCGTCATGCGATTCGGCGTGCAGCAACGCCATGATGCCGGCGTCCTGCCGTATGGGCGACGACTGGCTGGCCGAAGGATCCTTCTCCGGTGGTTTGACCGGTTCCGGTTCCGTGTCCAACATGTCGTCGACGGGGGCGGTTCCAGGATCCGCCACATCGTTGTCGCCGATCAGCCAACTGTTGTCAGCCATCGCCCATCACCTTCCTTTTCCGTTGTCTCACATGCCTTTTTCGGCGGACAGTTGCGCGGTGAGTTTCGCCTGTTCGATCGCGCTCATGTGTGCGGCACGTGCAGCGCCGCGCAGGGGTGCGTCACGTTCGGCGACGTCCCTGCCGTCTTCCCCGAATCCGCCTTCCTGCTCCAACCGGGATACTGGTTCGTCGTCATCCGCGTACATGCTGCCGTCGTCGGGTTTTTCGGCCGCGGCCGGTACTGTGCGCACAATGCTTTCCCAATCCCAATGGCCCGCTTGCCCATTGCCTTGTGGCGGGCGGCGTTGCATGAGGTGTTGGCGTAGGATGTCGGAGAACTCCAACCCGTGTGCCTTGTCATCCACGTAGAAGGATTTGTATACACATGCTTCCTTGCCGCCGAGTTCGCATACGCCGGTGCCAACGCTGACGCCTGAGCTGATGAGGTATTCTCCCACCTTTGGAGCTGATTTTGCGTCGTTGAGGACGTTGTCGCGCACACTGTCGGCGACTTTCGCGCCGACGATGATCCTGCTACTGAGATTGGTGCGCACGCTGGGATCCAGGCCGTTTGGCGCGGTGGCGGACTGGCTGGCGTACAGGAAGCAGATGCCCGCGAAGCGAGCTTTCTGGCTGATGAGGCGCAACAGCATGTAGTTTGTCGCGTTGATGCCTTTCTCGTATTCCATCTTGATACGGGTGGGGTTATCCTTTGACAGTCCCGGCGGCACGGTGAGCGGTGACGCCCATTGTGCGATCTCGTCACATACGAGCAGCAGGACGGGGTTCTCGCGGCGGACATCCTCGGGCAGGCCGTAGTAGTTCATCTTGCCGTACTGTTTGATGAGGTTCGCACGGTGTGCGCAGATGTCGAGTACATGCTGCAAGGTCGCGGCGATGCTTTCCTTGCTGTCGCATCCCCACCCGTGGTCGATTACCCAGTCGCGGCACCAGATGAAGTCGGCGGACTTGTCGGCGTCGTCACAGACGGCGATGTCACAACCGGCGGACAGTGCGGAATAGACGAGGTTGTTGATGACGACGGATTTGCCGCCGTTGGATGCGCCCGCGACAAGCACGCCGGGGGCGTCCTGCCAATTGTTGGCGAGCAGGTCGCCGGTCTCACGGCCGCGGTCGGGAAGCCTCATGGCGAAATACCCGTGGTGGAGGTCCGCGCTGTCCCACATCTGCTGCGGCGGGTTGATGACCTTGGGGAAGGTGGGGAGCATGCCTGGGTAGACGGTGATGACGCCGTTGTCAGCGTCGCCTTTGAAGAACCAGCCGGGTGCGCCGACCGATTCGACGGTTTCCTGCAATTTGCGGTCGTGTGTACTTGGACGGTAGGTGAGGGTGGTGCTGCGGATGCGGATTTTCCAACCGCCTTCCGCGGTGGGGGTGATGCGGATCTGCCATGGGTATCTGGCGACGCCTAACGCGTCGGCGAATTGTTGGCGTACGCTGATGGTGCGTTCGTCCATGAGTTGCAGCATGACGGCGCATTTGACGCTGGTGCGGGGGATGAAGTCGATGACCTTCCATGTTTTGCCGGGTTCGTGGATGATGGTGGGGTCGGTGCTGGACGCGTAGTTCAGTTCGATGCGGTCCACGGTCTGCTTCTGTCGGGCTTCGCCGATGCTGTCGGCGACGTCGATCTCTTCGGCGCGTGCTTCGCCTTGGGTGACGAGTTTTTGCAGGGTTTTGTCGTCGGTGGGCATGGCCATGGGTGCGATGATCGCGTATTGGCCGTCATCGCTGATGCTGTCGATGAGGTAGCCGCCGTACTTGTCGGGGTCTTTGGCGGCTTTCTCTTGGATGGCGCGGGTCAGGCGCATCATGTCGTCCGGGTTGTCGGGGTTGATGCCTTCGGGGAATAGGCGGGTGAGTTTGATGCGGCGTAATGGTCGTGTTTCTGCCATGTTCGGATCCTTCCTGTCGTTGGGTGGTGGATGGGTTGGGGTTAGAAGTCGTCGTCCTCGACGATGTTGTCGGAGGCTTCGTCCGGTGTGGTGGGAAGGTCGGTGGACAGGAGCTCCTGCACGTCCTGTGCGTCGAGTTGGGTGAATTGTTCGGCCGCCTTCGGCATGTATTTCGCATAGTCAATGGGCGGGGGTACCTGTACGTCGGCGACGAGGCAGGTGAGGTCTTCCTGTCCGCCGCTCCACCATGTCTGGATGGCGGTGATGGTGTTCTGCATGCTTTCGTACATGCCGCGTCCCACGGGGATTGCGCCGTCGCTGTCCTTGAGGGTGGCCTGCATGCGGTTCGCCTCGGACACATTGCCCATGCTGAACACGCCCATGGGGGAGTCCGCGCCGAGCAGGAGACGGCCGAGGGAGCGGAAGAACGCGTTGCCGTCGTAGCGTTTCATGTCGTCCATCGTCAGGCGCTGAGCGCCGAACACGACACGGATGCCTGCGGAACGGCCTTGCACGATGATCTTGCTCAACGCGCTCATGGTGCGGGCGATGCTGGCGTTGCGGGCGCTGATCTCCGCATTGTCGTTGGTGATCTGGATGTCCCGTCCGGGGTTCTGGATGGTTTTGCCGGTTTCCTGGAGGTAGCTGTTGAACTCGTCGAACATGATGGTCAGGGGGCGTAGGTGTTCGCGTTCCTCTTCCGGTACGGCGGCGGGGTCGAGGTCCTTGATGTTGCCGACGCCGTAGCGGCTGTAGAGGCGGACACGTTCGGCCATTTCCTCGCGCACCCATGTGATGACGGCCTCGGTTTCGCGCAGCTCGTACAGGCCGACGAACGCCAGAGCTTTCGGTTTGGCCCATTGGATGAAGTCGTTCGCGCCCTTGGATGGGTCGATGATGATGACCCCGTCGCCCTTGAGGAGCGCTTCGGCGATGATGATCTGGCAGGTGGAGGATTTGCCGGAGCCGGTCTTGCCGCAGACGAGCAGGTGGGGGGTGGTGCGCGTATCCCAGTAGACGGGGTTGGTCAGGTCGTCGACGCCGATGGGGAACATCTGGGGTTTGCAGGACAATGCCAGATCCCAGTTCGCGTCCGCTTTGGTGGGGAACGGCGAGCTGGAGGCGAGCACCATGTAGTAGGTGGACCCGTATGCGTTTGTGATGCGGCCGTATGGGTATGCGGCGGCGGTGAGGAATTTGCCGATGTTCGCCTTCGGTCGGTCGATGCTGACACCGCCGGGCACGGTGAATTCGACGCCGAGCACGTCTGGGTTGTTCGGCAATGCGCCGATCTTCGTGACGGCCGGGGTTTGTCCGGTGTCGTCGGTCACGCCCGCCATGCCCCACGCGTCGGACAGGGCGAGGGGGATGAGGCGCTGCTGTGTGCTGCGGCGTTTGAACACGGACACGTCCTTGGGGGCGGTGAGACGGCGGCGCATCGCCCAGATCACAGTCTCGTCGGCGCTGACCCACTCCCAGTACATGACGTTGACACCCATGGCAGCTTTGATGTTGGGGGCTTTGCGGCGCATGTCGCGGGCGGTGACGCCGTTGCCGAGCTTGAGTTGGATGCGCCACACCGGTTCGCTCTTGCCTTCTTGGGACACGGATTCGATGTCCACGTGCCCCTTGGCGGGGATTTCGCGCAGCAGTGCGGCGTAGGCGAGGGCTTTCGCGTAGAGGCGGATGTGAGATTGGCTGCCGTTGAGTTCGTCGAGCCGGGTGGGCGCGGTGTTGGATGCGATGACTCGTTGCATGCGTTGCAGTCCGTTGCTGGCCACACCGTCGTCGCATACGCCGATGAACGCGGCAGTCGTGTCGAAGGGGGACAGGTCGTGTTTGGCGTAGTCGTCGAGCGTGAATGGCGGGTTGTACAGGAACGGCAGCGTGGTGAGCGTGTAGCCGTCGCAGTCGCGTTCACGTTCCTCATCGAACAGTGGGTCCGGTGGTTGGGTCTTGTCCCCAGTAACGGACAGCCATGTGTCCTGCTCGTCCTTCCACCGCCGGCAGGCGGCGATGTAATCACCGAAATGTTCGGCGCGGGTGACACGGTTGGCGGGGCGGATGGGTTGGCCGGACGGGTCTTTCATCTTGTTGCCCTTGTCGGACAGGGGTGTGGACGGGTCGGCGGCCAAGTGGAAGCCGTCGTACAGGTCACGGAACACGGGAAGCCCCATGAGTGTGCCGGGGTCGGGATCATTGGCGAGCCAGTCGCGGCCGATCTGCGTCATGTCCGCGCCAGTGGGGCAGCAGGTGAACGTGAGCAGCCATGCGGCCGTCTCATCGTCGTCGCTGACATCCTTGGCGGTGACGATGGGCGGCGTCTTGCGAAACAGGTCACCCAGCTGCGCGTAGGCGAGGTCAGCGACGATGCCGGCGGTCTTGGCTCCGGCTTTGCGTTCGGTGATGTCCGGGATGGTGCTTTCGTCCTTGGCGAGGACGAGACGCACGATGTCGGGTGCGAACGTGTCGGCGCCTTTCTTGCGTGCTTTCGCGCCGAGCAGCTGCACGTAATGCATGCCTTCACTGAACGCGTGTGTTCGGATGGCGTCCTTGCCGCCTTTGAGCACTGCTTGGTAGCCCATGGGCACGCGGATGCGCAGCACGGTGAGCGGATCGTCCTTGTCGCCGTAGGTGTCCACGCTGGTGATGTACGCGTTCTTCCAGTTCTTCGCCATGAGACCGTCGTCATCACCCACCCATGTGTCGATCAGGGATTGCCATCGCACCTGTTCGCGCCAACCGGACAGTTGGCGTTTGCCGTCCATGAGGCGGATGGACAGCAGGAACACGATCGGCGTGAGTGCTGTCAGTCCCTCCGGCGCCATGTCGAGGTAGGTGAGTATTCCGCAGGCGAGCAGCGTGGCGCCGGTGAGGGTGGCGCACACGATGCGTTCAGTAGTGGGGGCGTTTTTCCAGAACGCGGTGATGCTGACGCCGGTGCAGGGGTGGCGCCGGTCTGTGCGACGGTCGATGTGGTGTTGGTTGCCTTGGCCGAACCACCATGCGCAGGCGATATTGGATGCCCACACCCACCATGTGGCGCTGTTGAGGCTGGTGATGGCGCCGAGCATGGGCCATAGCCAGTATGAGGTGCGCCAGGCGCGCGTCCAGTCCTTGTTGGGGGCGAGGCCGGCGAGTATGTCCTTCCACCGTTGGTAGGCGCGCAGCCGGCGTGGATCGGGGTCGTCGCTTTTGCGGGCGGGTGTGGGGTAGTGGGCCGTCAGTCCGGCGATGAATGCGGCGAGGAGCAGCATGGGCATGGCTGGCAGCCGGAACCACCATAGGGGTAGCCCGAGCATGGCGGTGAGTGTGAACCAGAGGCCGGCCGCTATGGGCTTTGGGTCTTTGGCTGGTCGTCGTGGGCGACGGTTGTAGGGCATGGTGGTGTCCGTTCGTCTTTTGGTTGTGCGGCTGATTACAGTATAGTCCATTCAAGCGGCGATGAGGATGCTGCCTGCGGCAGTGTGGGCTGTTTTCCGAAGCCGCCTTAATATGCGACATATATGGGGATTTGACCAATATTTGGGGTGTGACAGGGTGTAACGGGTTGTAACAGAATTTTGTTACAGGGTTAGCCCTACTCCCGATTGGGATTCGAGGGGGTTGTAACGGTGAAACGGAAATCCTATAAACAACCCCCATCATCTTCCCCTCGCGCGTACGCGCGCACGTGAAAGGGGAAATTTCCCTCTCACGTATAGAAATACTGTTACTCTGTTACACCCCCCAATAAGAGGGGGAGGAAGAGTATATAATATAAGGGTTTTGATGAGGTGAAGGGGTGTAACAGAACCACTGTCACATACTGTCACTTTTGTTACCGAAAATCGCTGTTTGTAACAGAAGTAACAGAATGTAACAAAAATTAGTTACAGGGCAAGCCCTACTCCCATCAAGGTTTGCAGCGATTTGTAACAAAGTGACAGAAATTTGCGGATTCTTTGAACCGCGAAAATCGCCCCTCTCGTCCAGACCGCCGGCACCAAAAGACGAGCCGACGTTGAGCCGCCCCGGCCGACTGCTTTGCATCCGGATCGGTTCCGTGCACAGCGAAACCATACGCACCGAGGCCACAGCTGAAAATGCGCACAAGAATGCTTTAACTACTGTGTAAACTACAATTGCCGTATGAATCCAAAGACCAAGACAGCGCTCATCGTATGCTCCATCCTCAGCGCTCTACTGATGATGTTCGGCCCTCTGCTGATCGGGGGCGCGGTTGTGGGCAGCATCGCCGGAGGACTGTCGTCCATCGAAAACAGTGGAACCACCAAGACGGACCACACAGATGCATGCAAGCCCGCCGACACCGTTGCCACGGCCTCCATGGGCAAGCTGGAGGGCGACACCACGGCCGCCAAGCTCGCTGACGCGTTCGCCAAGGCCGGGTTCTCCAAGGAGGCCACCGCGGGCATGATGGGCAACGTGCAATGGGAGTCGGGGTTCCGTGCCGACGCCATCAACGAGATCGGCGCCACGGGGATCATGCAATGGTATCCGGGCAGCAAGGTCACGGACTGGTTCAACACGCAGGACGATCTCAAAGGCCGGCCTGCCACTGATGAGGAGGGGCAGATCCGCATGGCGGTGTGGGTCGGCAAAGACAAAGGGTCATGGAACAACGTGTTTCTGTCCAAAGCCATAGGTGAGGGCATGCGTGCCATCGACAACGACCTCTACCAGTCATGGCTGCGGGCCTCCAGTCCGGAGGACGCGGCGTTGGCATGGCATTGGGGTTTCGAACGTGCCGGTGATGCGACCGGGCCACGGCGGCAGTCCGCCGCACGCGATTTCTATGACAGGGGGTTGGCGGGGCTCACGTTCACCGGCAAACCCGACACCAGCGGCGCATTAGCCCAGACAGGCATGGTTCGATGCGATACGGGCAATGCGAGTTCCGCCGGAAACGTTCAGGCCGGCAAAGTGGGCGGCGCCCCGGAAGGCGTGCATGATTACAGTTGGATGTGCTCCACGACGGGCGTGTGCCGCGACGGCGACGGATTCTCAGGAGACCGGATCAAATACCCGCATAACGTGGGCCGCTACCAGTGCGTGTGGTATGCGTGGAACCGGCTTGGCATGATCCACGGCAAGGACGGTTGGGATTGGGTGTTAGGCAACGGTGGTGACATCGCCCGCAACCTCACGGGCCGGCCCGGTTGGACGGTGGACGCCACACCCCATGCGGGCGACGGGATCAGCCAGGTCGGTGGCGCGTTGGGTGGCGCCCCGCCCTATGGGCATGTCGCCGTCGTCGAGGAGGTGCAGACTGGTGGCGACGGGTGGCGCATCCGCATCAGTGAGGGCAATTACGGCACCGGCGGCAACGGCGCGTGGACGGGCTACAACAGCCGGTGGTTGACGCAATCCCAATTCCAGGGCGCCGGCAACGTGTTCTTCCGATTCAACGATTGGAAGAAATAAACACCTGTCAGTGTTCCCGCCCGTCGGGGGATTCCGTGAACCCCTGCTGCTGGCCTCCACAGGACGCCAGACACACGCCCATCTTTTCAGCGTCCCACAGGGTCCAATCCACGTTGTCCATACTGCCCATGTCCTTGACGCCCCGCAGCCAACGCCCCGCCGCCAGATGCGTGAGGTTCATACGTGGCTGCCCTTTGACGGGGATGACCTGACGGTCCCCGCCGCCAATTTGGGCCGGCATGGCTTCGCTCCACTGTTGCAGATAGGGGTCGATCCACCACAGGTCCGGTTCGTCATGGTGAATGGATTCCACCTTCCCTTCATCGTTGAACGTCAGGGTGTCCTTGACGGGGTAGGTGCGCCACGCAGGGGTGAGCGCATACCAGTCGCCATCGTTGTAGGAGTCCCCGTCCTGTAGCAGGACGGCACGCACGTCACCTACCACGGACACTGATCCGTCTTCGAGATATTGGACGGTTGGTTCTTCAACCCAACGGCTGCCATACGCCCATGCCTCATTCGCCCACCATTGGCCCATGGTTGGCGAGACCATGCAATCACCGTTCATACCCAGCTCGCAGGGCACGCTGCGCGCGTCCGGACCCCACGTGTCTTCGATGTCAAGGGCGGTTAAGTCACGTATCGGATTGCCCGTGAGCCGTGGCGCGCGGAGCATGGCAAGGGCATCGCCGGCGGTCTTGTAGGCATAGGAGGACGCCGGGAGGTTTGCGTCAACGCCCCAGTCACGCATGGCGTGCTCCACCTTGAGCGCCATGTCGATGCGCTCCTGACGTTCCGCTTGGGGATGCGGGCTGTTGGAAGGCGCCGTTTGCGAAGAAGCCGAGGTCGGTGGCGGCATGGGTATGGCGCGGGGTTTGGCGAGCTCATGCTGGCGCCATAGGCACCATCCGACTACAGCGGCGATGATGAGCGTGGCGACGAGGATGATGCCTATGGTCTTTTTCTTCATGGACGCTATTCTACTTAGTTTTCATTTGCCGGCTCGAACGGGATGTCAGTGAACGCGTTGTAGGTGAGGGCGAGGAGTTTCGCGGATCGTTCCCCCTGTGCAAGCAGCTCGTCACTGGGTTCGTGGATGCCCCATGTTTCGAACAGGGCTTGCAGGTAGCGTTGCTCGTCGGGGTCGTCGCCGGCGAAACGGATGAGGCGGGCGATGTTCACGTCCGCGATGGGGTGCATGACGCTTTCCGCCCATTCGAAGCATGTCTGCCACGCCTCATTCTCGGCCTGGGGGCCGCCGATGGTGAGATCCTCGGTGCTGATGCCGTACGCGTACAGGTCGCCGTCTCCGGGTTCGTGGATGACGCCCATGGCGGTGTACATGGCGATGAGGGTGAGCGCGTATTGGTCGATGCTGCATTCGTCAGGATCGTACGGGTGGTGTGCGGGCACGTGCAATAAGGGGTATTGGATGGTGTCGTCGCTGAACGACTCGTCGCCTTTGGGCAGGAAGAATGGCAATGCCAGTGCTGGGCTGAACAGGATGCGTTGTTCGGGGTGGTTGTCGGGTGTGGTGAACAGGTGTTGCGCCGCCATGTTGAGGCGTTGCACGTACCGGCTGGGTCGTTCGACCAGTAGCGGGTGGTGGGTTGCGAAGCCGGCGAAGTTCAGGAGTTCACCCGTGTTCGGTTTGTTGGCGTCAGCGGGTTGTTCGGTAGTGGGGTTGGAGGGTACTTCGATGGGTGTCGGTGTGACGGGTGTGGTGTGCTCGCCGGCACCTTGGGTGGGTTCCGGTGCGCGGCGGGTGCGGAAGGTATCGTCGTAGGCCATGATGGTTTCCTTTCTGTCGGTTGTCGGTTAGGCGGCTTGGTGTTGTTCTCGTGCGAGCACGTCGAGGCGGCTGGTGGAGATCTGGGCGAGCAGGTCGGGGTTGATGCGGATTTCGACCGGCACCGGCATGTTCGACCCGTCCTTGAAGTAGGCGATGGAGCCGCGCAGTACACGTCCGGGGTGTTGAGGGTCCTTCAATCGTTGCAGGCTGTCCCAGTTTGGTTCACCACCGTCCTTTTCCGGGTCGAGCGCCATGCGGCGTGCGATATGCCCGTCGGTGTCCTCGATGCTGAACAGGCGTAGCGCGGCCTTGGCTTGGGAGACGGTGCCGTTGGTTTCGGCAGGGTCGTCGTTGGCGAGGATCAGGCCGCGGCTGATGGACCCTTCCAATCCGGCGTCGATGAATTCCTGCACCTTCTGGCTGGCGAGCACCGGCAGGAAGCGTTGGCTTCGCGCCAATCGCGCCCACTGTTGCACGGTTTCGCCGGATCCTTTGCCCAACGCCACCCACGCCTCATCCAATGCTACGACACCATCTCTGCCTCGCACGGCCACGCCGGCGCCCATGACGGTCATGCGCAGCACCCATCGTTGGATACGGCCGGTGACGGTGTTTTCCGAACCCTCGGCGGGTACCAGGGATCGTGCGCCGGCACGGATCAGTGTCAGGTTGCGGCTGACGCTCAGGCTTGGCGCATTGTTGTCTGTGCCGCAGATGATGCGCAGGAACTGGTTCGAGGCGATCAGTTTCATCACATGCTCGTACACGTCGTGCGTGTTCGCCGGCAGATTCGTGGGCTGTCCCGCTTGTCGCGCCGCCGTGAACGCGTCATTGGCGAGTTTGAGGGCGACTCCGCTGACATGCGCGCCGGCCTTGAGACCATAGTCGAGCATGACGGTCAATGATATTTCCAGATCGGGGTTGGAGACGCCGGGGGAGAAGATGTCCGCGAACATGATGGCCGCCATCTCCTTGGCTTCCTCCTTGTTTGGGATTACGTTCAACGGGTCGAACTGTCCGTTGGAGATGTCCGAATCCATGGAATACACGGTGCCGCCGGCCTGCAACACGGTGTCGGAGAAGTCGGAGTCCTCCTTCGGGTCGATGAAGATGCACGGGGTGGCGCCCTGCCCGGAATCATAGATGCACCATTGGCGCATCAGGTTGATCAACGCCATGGTCTTTCCGGAACCGGACTTGCCGACAATGGCGAGGAACGGCACCGTATCCTGATCGGACGCGAACGTTGTGGACAGGTACACGGGTTGGCTGTTCGCCTCTGTGAATCCAAGGCATGCCCCCTTGCCGTCACCGGCCTTCGCCATCGAATTGACTCCGGATCCGGCGACGATGGTGCCGCTCCACTCCATGTTGAACGGTGTCATGCGCACCGGCGAGCAGGCCTGCATGCTTTTGAAGCCGAGATACTGTTCGCTGCTGGTGTTCATGTTCACGAACGTCATGTTGGGGATGACGCCCAACGCGTCGATGGCCTGTTGGGCGTTGCCTGCCACCAGTGCGGCCACGGACAGGTCGATGAGGGTCGGCGGCATGTTGTCGTGACGGTAGATGGAACGCTTGTATTCCAGTTTCTCCATCATGTCTTCCATGTCACCGGACGCTTCACGTCCTTTCGCGTAGCGTTCCTTGATGGCGTCGTTGATGGCGCTCGTGTGGCGTCTGATCTGGGCGGCGGTGACGATGCCTGGTTCGACGGTGCCGCGTATGCTGACGCCGACGGCTCCGGCCCCGCCTGCTTCTGGTACTTCCAATAGTTTCGCCAGCCACAGGTTCGAGGGGTCGCTGATGCTGTTTTGGTTGAAGCTGGTGGATTGCGCGAAGCACAATGTGGCCGGGTATTCGCCGCGGATGTTCCAATCCTTGCAGGGTTTGCCGTCGTCGTAGGCATGCTGGGCGGTGACACAGGCGTTCATGTCGGGGAACATGTGCAGATGGTCGTTGTCCGGCATCACCCCCAATGCGCCGGAGCCGTTGGACACCCACCATGAGCGCAGGACCTCCAGGTACTGGCTGCGTTCTTGATCGTCCATCATGCTGAACGGTTTGAGACCGGCGTTGAGCATGATCCGCTGGATGACGTGCATGTCGTCTTCGAACTCTTCGAAGCGTGGGAAACCGTTGGCGATGTTGAAGCTGACGTTGTCGAGTTCTGTGAAGAAGCGCACGAGACCGCGACGCCACCAGGGGAGGTTCCTCATTTCGCTCATCGGATCCTTGGCGCCGGCATGCAACCGCACCCCGATGACGGCGAACTGGCGTTGTACGCGCACATCCGTATAGGCGCCGTTCTGCCATCGGGCGAGCATGCTGCCGCGCTGGTTCGCTGACTGGAACCGTTGCGGCACCGCGCCGGTCAACAGGTGGAACTGGCGGTATTGCCCCCGTAGGAGCGAACGGTATTTGAGGCCTGCCGCGCTCACTTGGGACGCCAGTCCGTCGAAGAATGACATGAGCTGTGTGGCGGCGTTGATTCGGCGTGTGTCGGTGGCGCCGTCCGTCAATGCCGTGCTCCAGGGGATCGCCGCATACAGCCATACTGACTTGTCGGGTGTCACGGCGCGTAGCATGCCGTTGAACGTTGCTGGACTGATGAACGATTCTACTTGTTCGGGCCGGGCTTGTTTGTAGTTGACCATACTGTCCTCACGCCGTCTTTCTTTTGTGTGGCTGACAACAGTATATCGTATTCAGGTATTGTCGTGGGCGGCTGGATGCTCCCCGCGCATGCGCGGCAAACGCCCCGTCCTACTGTCCGTCCGGGGCGAGCCTGCGGCGCATGTATTCGCTGCGGCTGATGTGGTACCGGCGCGCCTGCTGGTTGAGGCTGTCCACCGTGGCCTTGGGCAGGCGCACGCTCACGGTGACCATCTCCTCGTCCGGCTGGTCCAGATGCAGCCCGTAGTAAACCCTGCCGGTCAGCCCGTCCGGTTCGCTTTCCGACTCGGCCTGCCTTGCGTTGCGTTCGGCCTGCTGCTCGCTCATGCCGACCATGCGCAGCAGCTCCTTGTCACGCTCGCTCATGCTCATAACGCACCTCTCAATTCCTTGATCTCGCGCACGAACTTGCGCGTGGGCGGGGTGAACGCGTGGTACACGACCAGCACGCCATCACGCTCGTTGTACAGCAGTTCGAGGTCACACCCGCGCAATCACACTCGTAACACGCTTGTGTTCATATTATCGCCCTGCGGAATACACCGCCCTTGGATCAGGGATTGTTCGCCGCCGCGCAATCCGCCTCCACGTTGGCAACGGCTTTCTCGATGATGCGTTCGACCTCCGGTGTCATCATGAAATCGTCCGTCTCATAGGATGCCTGACGCCATTGTGTCGCGTCCTCAATGAGGCGGCGTTTCTGTTCGGGAGTGGGTTCGGTGCGGCCTCGTGGAATCCTCCCTTTCGCTGACCATCCGGTCACCTTGACCTGTTTGACGTCCCACTCGCCGTGTCCACTTGGGCGCGTCAGCTCGATGAGCAGGAACTTGACCCGCAGGGGGCGCCCTTCCGACCAGACGCGAACGTCCTGATCGTCGAGACGCACGGTGACCAGTGCGCTGTATCGGGGTATAAGCGTGGTGTCGCGTTTGATGAATCCGATTTTCAAGGTGGCCTCCTTCAGTGGTCGATTCTGCTTGCGTACATCATCGCGACCTTTGTTTTGGTGAACATCTGCTCCAACGAGTTGATCTCGGTTCCTTGGGCGGGGGATGTCCACCAGTGGGTGAAGTCGAACTCGTCGCCATATTCCACATCGTCCAACGCGACCCAGAACGTTTGCGATGCCGCCATATAGTTGTCCGGCACACTGTATCCGGGGGTGTCCTGCGGGTGGTTTGCGTCCCATGGTTCGCCGCAGTCGGCGATGCGCCCCATCAGGTATTTCCTGTCGGCCGCCAGCGCGATGTACGTGTCGCATGCGCGCAATGCGTCGATGGAACAGTTCGCGGTGAACGGCATGAGGACCTTGCGTCCATGGGAATCGGCCCAGTCGGAGAAGATGCGCAGCAGGGTCTGGTCGCTGTCGAGATTGTATTTGACCTGCATGTTGGCGCCCAAAGGCGTGCTTATGATGCCCTTGTTTGTTTTCACGCCGATGCGTTGGATGATGGCTTCGCTTCCGTATCCCATGGTCGGTGCTCCCTCATGATTCGTGCAGTTGATTACAGTATAACGCCTCAGGCTTGCGCATTGTCGGACGGGCGTATCCACAACCGTTTGTTCCGCAGCTCTTTCCTGCCGAGGGCTTCGACAAGGGGTAGGGATGGGGTGTAGGTGTCGGGTGGAGTCACAGTGATGTAGTCGCTGGCGTCGAACCGTGGGATGTCCTCCACGTCCTTGAGCGCGATCCATGTCGCGTTCGGGATTTGCGCGAGTGGCGCCACTGGCTCATAGCCGGCGATCGGTGATCCAGCTGTGGGGTCATATCGTGGCCCGACTCCAACTATGTGTCCTGCGACGGCGTGCGCGTTGCTCGGATTGAGCAGAATGAGATTGGTGATGTGTTTCTCCCCGTCAATGGAATCCGGGTTATATGGGGCGACACTGCCGACCCACAGCAGTCGCCCTCCGTTGCCGGCCGCGGCGCTCAAGTACATGCGTAGTGCAAGTTCGGCACTGTAGAACTTCTGTCGTGGACGGCGGTATGCGTTGAGCCTGACCAGCAGGCTGTCTCCGATAAGGGTCATCATGGGCGGACCGCTCTCATGGATGAGGGTACAGTCCTCCCTCCTTTCTAGTGCTTCACGGATCCTTGGTGGCGGAACCGTTTTTCGGTGAGGAAAAGTAGATGCTACCTTTCCTCTTGTCCCGTGTTTTATGCGGATGATTTTAGTATAACCTGTACAAACCGATGACGTGCGGGCATCCGTGTGCAGGTGGCGACACACTGGGGGCCGGGTTCCAAACACCGTATGCTATACTGAAATCAGTTGCACAAAATGTGACCGCTTCTCTAGCTCAATTGGTAGAGCAGGGGCCTTTTAAGCCTTGGGTTGTGGGTTCGAGTCCCACGGGGAGCACGAAAGAAGCAGTTCGATCATCGGCTGTGATGCCACGATTGTGGAAGGCTGGTTTCCTGACGGCTGGCCGGCTCCGTGTCAGGCGGGGTAGGTGGTCAATTTTGCCCTTGTAGCTCAGTGGATGCAGAGCGGACGGTTTCTACCCGTCTGGTCGCGGGTTCGAATCCTGCCGGGGGCACGGGTGCCAGGTGATGGCCGTCATCTGGTGCTTACGGAATTGGCTGAAACGCCCTAGGGTATGGAGGGCAAGGCACGTCCGGGCTTCACAGCTGGGTTAGTGACCCAACGGACGGTGCGCTTAAAACGGAGCTTACGCACACCGTACCTTGGCGCTGCCGGTGAAATCGAATCCGGCATTCCGGCCTTACACCCTGTTTGATGAAATTTTGGCGTTCGCAAACCCGGTATTTCAATGCCGGGTTAGAACGCTTCCACCTTGCATATGGTAGTGAATATGGTATCATAAAACCTATGAGCACATATGGTGAACGATTCACGCATGGTAGAACTTCAGTGTACAATCTGAACTACCACATCATCTGGTGCACGAAATATCGTCGCAAAGTACTCACGAACGGCGTGGACGAGGATCTGAAGACCATTCTGCACGCCATAGCGGCGGAACACGGCTATCGCATACCGCATGTCGAAGTCGGCTTGGATGACCATGTGCACTTGTTCGTGTCCGCGCCGCCGAAACTAAGCGTGAGCAGCATCGTAAAACAACTGAAAGGCACCAGCAGCCTGCGCTTGTTCGCCATGCACCCCGAACTCAAAAGCACCTACTGGAAACGAAAAGGGGAACGCAGCCTGTGGTCGCCCAGCTACTTCGCGGAAAGCATCGGCGCCGTAAACGAACAAGCGGTCGCCAAATACATCGACAACCAAAGAACCAAGGAGCGTGAACGCTCATGACCAAACGCAAGATCGCGCAACGCATACCGTTCACGCCGTCGAAAACGCAGGCGCAACTGTTGGAACAGTGTTTCGGAGATAGGCGTTTCGCTTACAATCAGCAGGTCGAGGCGTTCAACACGTACGACAAAGAGACGAACCCGAACCCCGAGTATCCGAACGTGACTGACATGAAAAACGCGAACGGATGGCTCAGGGACAGTCCAATCCCGTCGAACGCGTTGAGCAACGCCATCATGGACTTCCGCAAGGCACGGTCGGCGTACTTCCGCAAGGCCGACTACGAGAAGCATCGTCCCCGTTTCGCCTCAAGGAACGACAACATCCAATCGTTTCGCAACACCATGCCCATACGTCGCATGGATGGCAACCGGTACCCGTTGTCCAAGAAGCTCGGTTCGGTGCGCATCCGCAAACGCGACCGACTACGCTATCCAATCGAATCATTGTCCAGCTGGACGGTGAAGCGTGAGAACCGGACGTACTATCTGGTGCTCCTGTTCGACGTGGACGTCCGGCCGAAACCCCCAGCGGAAGGATGCATCGGCATCGACTTGGGCGTCAAGGACTTTCTCACGCTCAGCACGGGCGAGAAAATCAACTACCCGACACGACTTCGAGATTTAGAAGAAAAAGTGAAGCGCGAACAACGCCGACTGTCGCACAGGAAGAAAGGGGCAAGCAACTACATCAGGCAAAAGCAAAAGCTCGCCAAAGCCTACGCGAAGCTCCGTCACTACCGCGACGACTTCCAGCACCAACTGTCCCACAGGCTGATCGAAGAGAACCAATTCATCGGCATGGAGACCCTGATGGTGCGGAACATGACGCGAAAGGCGAGGGAAAGACTAGATGCAGATGGCAAGCCGATGCGCAACGGTCAGGCGCGCAAACGCGCGATGAACCGTTCCATACTCCGCGACGGGTGGAGCGGCCTCGTGGACAAGCTGTCCTATAAGGCGGAATGGTACGGACGCGCCCTTATCCGGGTGGACAGATTCTACCCCAGTTCCAAACTCTGCCACGAGTGCGGACACAAGTACCAGAGGCTGCGGCTGTCTGAACGCGAATGGGTGTGCGGGCATTGCGGCACCCTGCACGATCGCGATGTGAACGCCGCCCTGAATATCAGGGATGAGGCGCTTCGACTCAACGGAAGCGGGGAATAACGACAAAAGAGGAACCGACCGACAATCGGGGATAGCCTGCTCAATATGGGAAGCCTCTGACATCAGGCGCGCAAGCCAAGTGCCAAGCACGCCCAGTTCGCAGGAATCCCGTGATTTTCAATCACGGGAGTGTCAATGGGGTGTGAGTGGCCTGTTGGTGTAATGGCAGCACGCCGCCCTCTGTGGGTGGAGATCCGGGTTCGAATCCCGGGCGGGTACGCAAGGTACGCCACCCGTTGGGCGTGAGGATCACGGCGGGCATCGGGCACATGTTCAGGCCCCTGCGGCATCCACCTTGTCGTGGCAGACCAAGCAGAGCATGGTGGCGTACAGGCGGGCAGTGCCCGTCTCCTCCGGCACCGGCGGAGGGTGTCCAGCGGGTGATTGGGCGCGCAAACCGTGACCATCGCGGCCGTGCAGGCCACGATGGTATAGGCGGGTGATGCAATTTGGCAGCACGACGGCCTTTGGAACCGTATGTTGCAGGTTCGAGCCCTGCCCCGCCTGCGAACCATCCACGGAGGTGGACACACCCCTGTGAACTCTCTGTAGTGGAGGGGTCGAGGGGCTGGTCCTGGCGGCCGCCGGTTCGTGGATGGCTGTCTGGCCGAGCTTCGCATACGAAGCCGGAGGCCTGCGGCCGGACATTGGCGGACAGGTTGATCGCCGTCCGTCAGGGGTGTAGCTCAAATGGTAGAGCGCTAGCGGATGCTGGTTCGAGTCCGGCCGCCCCACGTGCGGGCCTTGGTGCAGGCTCGTCCCGATCCTATTAAAGATCGAAAGGGTCGAAGACACGCCAGCTTCGGCAACACCATGTGGCGATGGTGCACGCATCCCGCATATGCGCCGATCATAACGGCGGGTATGCGCGAGGCTGTAGCTCAGAGGACAGAGCGCCGGACGTTTAATCCGGAGGTCGCGGAGTTCGAATCTCGCCAGCCCACGAATCCGGTTCCGTCCGGGACCTCACCGAACGGGTAGCTGTTCCCCCGATTGATGACGGGGAGCAGTATTGGCTGCGAATGTGGGAGAACGGGAACCGGATTGCCCGACCGGATTCTAGACGCCGGTCGGCATCCAGGGCGGTACAGCAGGTTCGTCACCATTCGTGCCCGGATGGTGGTGCCGGTTCGATTCCGGACTGTCCTACAAGGAAGATCAAAGCTGCCAGAGAGGAGTGGCGGAATGTCCGGAAGCATGTCGAACACGCAACAGGAGCCGACCACGCCCACCGGACGCGGATTGACGCCGAAAGAGTATGGTACGAGTCTGCGACGATCGTTCAACCAGGATTTCATTCGGGAAGCCAAGAAAGAGTATGAACGCAGATGGCGACTGCAAGCCGATGGCCTTGCTCAATCCCACCGGTAGCAGTGAAAGAAAGGGCAACGCAATGATCGGAAGCATGCCGAACACACCCAATAAGCCGACCATGCCTACCGGACGCAATATGAACACTGGGACAGCCTCGAACGTTCCTTCACCAAGGATTTCATCGAGAACGCCAAGAAAGAACATGAACGCAGACGACAACTGCAAGCTGGCGGCATGACGATTGGCGGCGAACAGCATGATGCGTGACATGAGGACGGCCATACGCATGGGTGCGATAGTGCTGGTGGCATGCATCGTATTCGGCTCGTCCTCCTCGGCTTGCTATCCGTACACGGTCCGCACCTACAAGCCGGGAACGGTAACACAACTGCAAGTGATCGACTGGATCTTCGACCATAACAACAACGCGGTCTGCTGGCTGCAATGGACGGGAATCCCATGGGAACGACTGGAGGATGGTCGCACGCTCACAGGGGCGGAGTTCACGCCGGTCCGTGTCATCCAGACCAGGGCGCATGACTTCACCATCGAAATGCGATACGTCCGGTAAGCGCAGCACAGGACAGTCCGGTCGGGAAAACGACGGTTATCGACGGGAGACGGTTGAATGGTCGGTATGGAACTTGAGGTCGCAGGAATCGGTCGTGTCGTCGAAGCGCGTATCAGGCTTGATGGGGTTACGGTCATCGCCGGCGAGAACAATACGGGCAAATCCACTATAGGCAAGGCGGCGTTGGCGTTGATCGACGGACGGTTCGACTTGGACCGGCGCATGACGGATGCCACACGCCGGGCCATACGACAGGCCGTGCAAAGCGGGATGGTCCCGTCGGATGAGGACGAGACATGGGCCCAGCGGCGGCAGACGGTCCTTCAGGTGCATGAGCAGACCGATCGGTTCATGGAATCGACAGACATGGATGTGGAGGATTTCATCACTGCCTTGCACAGTGAAGGCATCCGGATGCAAGACGTCAATGCCGTCCGCGCGCAGATCGAAGCCGCAGTGAACATGCGGTTGACGGAGTACGCGGCATCCCAGATCGACCTGCGCTTGTCCTCGCTGTTCGACGAGGATGCGTTGTCCCGTGTGGATGGCTATGGGAAGGGGCATCGTCTGGCGTTGCATACCGATGACGGGGCGGTGACATCGATGTCATGGGACATGCCGGATGACCATGTTTTCGACGGGGACTCGTTCGCGGGACCGAACGCGGTGTGGGTGGACACCCCGGCGTTGATCGAGAACCTGACCGGCTTGTACGGTCATGTATTGTACGGCCGTCCCCGCGAGGACGATCGTCATGTGGCGTTGCGGGCGATCACGGACGCCACCCACAATGCGATCGTGGAGGAGTGGCAGCCGGACGACAGGGTGCTGGAGGTGATGCGCGCGATCGAACACATCACGCCAGTTTCGTTGGACAGGCGCCCAGATATGCAGGGGCGGCAGTTCCGCGATCGGACGTTGGATGTGCGTGACGGTGAGGCGTTGAAGCTGCACAACGCGTCCATGGGTGTCAAATCCCTCCTGATGCTGCACCGGCTGCTATCCACCGGTGTAGTCAGGGCGGGTACGGTGCTGATATTGGACGAGCCGGAAATCCACTTGCATCCCAAATGGCAGCTCAGCTATGCGAGGATCCTGGTGATGATGGCGAAGCAGTTGGATGTCAAGGTGCTGGTCACGACGCATTCGCCGTATTTCCTTGACGCATTGCACGTGTACATGGAACATGAGGGAATGCTCGACCGGTTCCATGTGTACCTTCCGACGATGGATGAGCATGGCATGGACGTGTTCAACGAAGCCGATGAGGGCACGCAAGCGGATTACATGATGCAACTGGCGGCACCGTTCGACGAATTGGACCGTCTGCGCGACGAGGGGTGACAGGCATGGCATCCAAAAAACACGAGGCGGTGCTGCATCGCGTCAGGGAGCTTATGGACGGCCTCGACGAGGACACCACTACGTTGAGCAAACCGCATGATGATGGGACATGCGCCGATACAGACTGTACGGACACGTTTATCGAGCATTCTACGCGGGGTTGGGATCTGGACGAGTTCATGCGGCGTCATGCGAGATGGATGGACGCTTGCGACCAATCGGGAAACCTGAAATGCCCGTGCAGCATGGACGCATTGTATATCCGGGAAAAGGATGGCGTCCTATATTTGGTCGAATTCAAGCGCGACAGGATATTGATGCGCGCACCGAAGGCGGGGGAACAGTGCGACCATCATTTGTTTGTCGATCATGCCTGCGACAGTGGCGCCAAGAAAAACGCGGACTATTACCATTGGCTGTGCAGGAAAATGACCGACACCGTGCTCGCGTTCACCGCACGTGGTATCGCTGATTTGCAGAACGGTTCATGGCGCAAACGCGCGATCGCGTATATCGTCATCGACGGTAAACGCAATGGTTTGCGCGGCGCCGGCAATCCAGTCGGTGCGAGGATACGCGCCGCTGCTATGGATTACGCCGCGTTCCCTGAATTGCGTGGCTATCTGTTCGACGAGATACATATCGTGGACGAGCAACGGTTCCGTAAGAACATCCTTCCCCAGATGGCTCCCGACCCCGACGGATGGGTGAAAAATGTCCTGTCAAGATAGGAATCGGAGTGGTGGCCAGTATGGGCGGGATTTGGTCTGCTGTTAGCGTCTAAACGTGCTATACTGGTTTGTGCTCCTTGGGTGTTTTCGTTGACATTAAACAACCAAAGGGTATTTTCAGGGTGTGATGGCTGGAAGTTTCGGCTATCACACCCTTTTGTTGTGCTCAATTGTCGAACCGCCATCCATATCCGTATGCGCTGTCCTGTCTGTCGTTGCATACGGCGCTGATCGCGGCCGTTGCCGCTTTCTCGTGCCCATTGTCGCGTAGCCATTCTGCGGCCTGTTTGGCGGACTCGAACCGTTGGTCGGGCAGGGTGCCGCCAGTGCGGGTGACGGGTTTGGGTTTGCGTCCGCGCCGGCCAGTGCTGGAGGAAGGTGCGGATGCCTCTTGGCGTGCGGGTTGTGGTACGCTAACTTGTGTCGTCCGGCATGTTTTGTCGTGCCGGCACCTTCTCTACCACGGCCGCCCCATCCGACACATGTTCGGACGGGGCGGCCGCAGTTCTCCGCGTTAGTCGGCGGGCTCGATGGTGATGCGCCCACCCAAAGAGTGTACGACTTTCATGATCGTGCCGAACGATGGGCTGCCGCTTGGGCTGAGGCTTTTATACAGGTTTTCCGGCGTCTTTGTCGACCTGTGCCATGCCGCGCGCCTTGGCGACGTCCCCAAGTGCGGTTTGGAGCAGCCGGGGGTCGTCTGCCTGGGCGGCGGCGTTAAGGTATTCGATGATGGTTTCCTCGTCGTCGAGGTATTCACTGGCATCCCATTCACTGATGTTCACCATTGATGAAATTTTGGCGTTCGCAAACCCGGTATTTCAATGCCGGGTTAGAACGCTTCCACCTTGCATATGGTAGTGAATATGGTATCATAAAACCTATGAGCACATATGGTGAACGATTCACGCATGGTAGAACTTCAGTGTACAATCTGAACTACCACATCATCTGGTGCACGAAATATCGTCGCAAAGTACTCACGAACGGCGTGGACGAGGATCTGAAGACCATTCTGCACGCCATAGCGGCGGAACACGGCTATCGCATACCGCATGTCGAAGTCGGCTTGGATGACCATGTGCACTTGTTCGTGTCCGCGCCGCCGAAACTAAGCGTGAGCAGCATCGTAAAACAACTGAAAGGCACCAGCAGCCTGCGCTTGTTCGCCATGCACCCCGAACTCAAAAGCACCTACTGGAAACGAAAAGGGGAACGCAGCCTGTGGTCGCCCAGCTACTTCGCGGAAAGCATCGGCGCCGTAAACGAACAAGCGGTCGCCAAATACATCGACAACCAAAGAACCAAGGAGCGTGAACGCTCATGACCAAACGCAAGATCGCGCAACGCATACCGTTCACGCCGTCGAAAACGCAGGCGCAACTGTTGGAACAGTGTTTCGGAGATAGGCGTTTCGCTTACAATCAGCAGGTCGAGGCGTTCAACACGTACGACAAAGAGACGAACCCGAACCCCGAGTATCCGAACGTGACTGACATGAAAAACGCGAACGGATGGCTCAGGGACAGTCCAATCCCGTCGAACGCGTTGAGCAACGCCATCATGGACTTCCGCAAGGCACGGTCGGCGTACTTCCGCAAGGCCGACTACGAGAAGCATCGTCCCCGTTTCGCCTCAAGGAACGACAACATCCAATCGTTTCGCAACACCATGCCCATACGTCGCATGGATGGCAACCGGTACCCGTTGTCCAAGAAGCTCGGTTCGGTGCGCATCCGCAAACGCGACCGACTACGCTATCCAATCGAATCATTGTCCAGCTGGACGGTGAAGCGTGAGAACCGGACGTACTATCTGGTGCTCCTGTTCGACGTGGACGTCCGGCCGAAACCCCCAGCGGAAGGATGCATCGGCATCGACTTGGGCGTCAAGGACTTTCTCACGCTCAGCACGGGCGAGAAAATCAACTACCCGACACGACTTCGAGATTTAGAAGAAAAAGTGAAGCGCGAACAACGCCGACTGTCGCACAGGAAGAAAGGGGCAAGCAACTACATCAGGCAAAAGCAAAAGCTCGCCAAAGCCTACGCGAAGCTCCGTCACTACCGCGACGACTTCCAGCACCAACTGTCCCACAGGCTGATCGAAGAGAACCAATTCATCGGCATGGAGACCCTGATGGTGCGGAACATGACGCGAAAGGCGAGGGAAAGACTAGATGCAGATGGCAAGCCGATGCGCAACGGTCAGGCGCGCAAACGCGCGATGAACCGTTCCATACTCCGCGACGGGTGGAGCGGCCTCGTGGACAAGCTGTCCTATAAGGCGGAATGGTACGGACGCGCCCTTATCCGGGTGGACAGATTCTACCCCAGTTCCAAACTCTGCCACGAGTGCGGACACAAGTACCAGAGGCTGCGGCTGTCTGAACGCGAATGGGTGTGCGGGCATTGCGGCACCCTGCACGATCGCGATGTGAACGCCGCCCTGAATATCAGGGATGAGGCGCTTCGACTCAACGGAAGCGGGGAATAACGACAAAAGAGGAACCGACCGACAATCGGGGATAGCCTGCTCAATATGGGAAGCCTCTGACATCAGGCGCGCAAGCCAAGTGCCAAGCACGCCCAGTTCGCAGGAATCCCGTGATTTTCAATCACGGGAGTGTCAA
>ERZ808028.376-NODE-376-length-39902-cov-5.071613_pt1 | contig 39902 bp, 34 predicted proteins | sample MGYA00380184_ERZ808028 | MGnify/ENA primary metagenome ERZ808028 (study PRJEB31490, sample SAMN06133397) | mouse gut metagenome | isolation source: J8_1 | host: mice | place: China: Chengdu | collected 2015-05 ...
GGGAACAGCCTGCGGAAGGCGGGATACGGGCTGATGATCTGCGATTCCTGCGATGATCTGAAGATCGAGGCGGAGAATGTAAATTTTCTGCTGGGCAAGAAGGTTGACGGTATCATTGCGCTGCCGGTCTCCACGAAGACGGATTCTTTGAAGATGGCGAAGAAGGCGAAAGTGCCGGTGGTTTTGCTCGATAGGCCTTCTCAGGACGCAGGATTCGACTGCGTCAGGATCGATAACTGCCGTGCGGCTTATCAGGCGGTGAGATTTTTACAGGAAAGCGGGCATAAAAAAATCGGGATCGTATGTTCCCTTACAGAGTATACCGGAAGAGAGCGCTATAGAGGATATAAGGAGGCGATGGAGGAGGCAGGATGTGAGCTGCGCGAGGAGTATTGTGCGGCGGGAACACATTCCATTGAATTCGGATTCGAGGGAATGAGCAGGCTGCTCTCTTTAGAGGAACGCCCCACGGCGGTTTTTATGACGAACTATGAGGTGGCGCTGGGGGCAGTGATGGCGCTGAATAAGACGAAGCTTCACTGTCCGGAGGATGTTTCGCTGATGGGATTTGATGACATGATCATGTCCCATGTGATCCATCCCCGGCTTCATATGGTGGTGCAGCCGATGAAGGAGATGGGGGAGAAGGCGGCGGAACTGCTTTTGAGCCGTATCGAAAGCAGGGAGCAGGAGATGCCGATGGAGATCGTGCTGGGGACACGCATCAGTGAGGGAGATTCTGTTGCGGGGATTGATGCCGGCGTTTTTCAAAGGGCTCCTTGAGGATTTTATGATTCTCATGGCTGGTTGTGGCGCTAACTGTATAGCACTGAATTTTGGATTGTTACAGAGAGCGAAACGTTTCGCTTAAAATATGTTGACATGGTAAGAAAATCGTATTATAATGAATGAAAACAAGCGGATAAAGCAGTAAAATTTTGAAATCAAAGAAAGCGAAACGGTTTGTTTTCTGGAGGCGGGGCGTATGGGAAAATTATTGTTGGGGATCGATATCGGGACTTCGGCCTGCAAGGTGGCGGTTTTTGATGAGGACGGGACGGTACTGGCGCAGGCGAACAAGGACTACCGGGTATATTATCCCGAGAGCGGATGGGCGGAGCAGGACCCGGAGGAGTGGTGGAGCGCGATCTGTGAGGGGATAAAGGAAGTTCTGGTGGAGAAAAAAGTGTCCGCGGACGAGATCTGCGGGATCGGCGTGGACGGGCAGAGCTGGTCGGCGATCCCGGTGGACAGGGACGGAAACGTACTTGACAGGACGCCGATCTGGATGGATACCAGAGCCAGAGATATCTGTGACAGGATAAAACGGGAAAGCCTTGCGGAGGAAATATTTGAGACGGCGGGGAATGATTTTCTGCCTTCCTATACGACGCCGAAGATGCTCTGGTTTAGGGAAGAACGGCCGGAGGTGTTCCGGAATACATATAAATTCCTGCAGAGCAACAGTTATATTGTGTATAAACTGACTGACCAGATGAGTCAAGACTTCTCGCAGGGCTACGGGATACACTTTTTTGATATGAATAGGCTTACCTATCGGGAAGAGCTGGCAAACAGGCTGGGCTTGTCACAGGAACTGGTTCCGGCGCTGTACGGCTGCGATGAAGTGGTCGGGGAAGTGAGTGAAAAAGCCGCAAAACTGACCGGTTTAAAAGCCGGGACGCCTGTTGTCGCGGGAGGTCTGGATGCAGCGTGCGGTACGCTGGGAGCAGGCGTTTACCAAGTCGGTCAAACGCAGGAGCAGGGCGGTCAGGCAGGCGGGATGAGCATTTGTACGGACAGAGCGCTGGCGCATAAAAAGCTGATACTGGGGACCCATGTGGTGCCGGGGCTTTGGCTTTTGCAGGGCGGCACGGTAGGCGGAGGCGGAACCTTAAAGTGGTTCAGACAGGAACTGGGACAGGGTATGAGCTTCGATGAACTGACAGGAGAAGCTGAAAAAGTGCCGGCTGGTTCGGAGGGAGTGCTGTTTCTTCCTTACATGGCAGGGGAGCGGTCTCCCATCTGGAATCCGGATGCCAAAGGGGTATTTTACGGACTCTCCTATGATAAGACGAGAGGACATATGATCCGGGCGGTTTTGGAGGGGGTTGCGTTTTCGCTGGAACACAATCTGCGGACGGCAAAGGAGACGGGAGCCGAGGCAGGCGTTTTAAATGCGATGGGAGGCGCTGCCAATTCCCTGCTCTGGACGCAGATCAAGGCGGATGTCACGGGAAAAACCATACAGGTGCCGGCGTCCGATACGGCTACCACGCTGGGGGCGGCGCTGCTTGCCGGGGTGGGCTGCGGCATCTATAAGGATTATGATGCGGCAGTGCGCCGCACTATTAAGATCACCAGAGTGCAGGAGCCGGATATGGAGCGTCACGAGATCTATAAGGGCGCGATGGAGCGGTACCTGAAACTGTCCGAGAAGATGCAGGAGATATATTAAATAGGAAGGATGAAAAAGATGAAAGCAGGAGTTGTTCACGCAAAAAATGATATTCGCTATGAGGAGATTCCCAAACCGAAAGCGGAGCCCGGGAAAGTAGTCGTAAAGGTAAAATATACCGGTATCTGCGGTTCGGATGTTCCGAGGGTAAACGGGGATGCCTGCCACTATTTCCCCAATGTTCTGGGACATGAATTCTCGGGGACGGTGGAAGAAGTGGGAGAAGGCGTAACGAGCGTAAAGCCCGGCGACAGGGTTGCGGGCGTGCCGTTAGTACCCTGTATGGAGTGCGAGGATTGTCAGAAGGGAAATTATTCGCTCTGCAAGCATTACAGTTTTATCGGCTCAAGAGAGTTCGGCAGTTTTGCGGAGTATGTGTCGATGCCGGAGCGGAACGTGGTGAAGTTTGACGATGCGGTGAGCTTTGAGATGGGGGCATTTTTTGAGCCTGCCACGGTGGCGCTGCACGGCCTTCGGAGAGTGGATTACAAGGGCGGGAAGACAGTGGCGATCTTAGGCGGCGGCACGATCGGCATGCTGACCATGCAGTGGGCGAAGATATTCGGCGCGAAGAAAGTGGTTGTCTTTGATATCCTGGAGGAGAGGCTGGATCTGGCAAGGAGGCTGGGCGCCGATGCGGGCGTTAATTCCGGCAGGGAAGGCTGGCAGGAGCAGGTGAAGGAGCTGACAGGCGGACGCGGTTTTGACTATGTGTACGAAACCGCGGGCAATACGATCACGATGAAGCTGGCGTTTGAGCTGGCGAGTAATAAAGCGCAGGTATGCTTTATCGGAACACCTACGAGAGAACTTTCTTTCAGCGTGGCGGAATGGGAGAACATCAACCGGAAAGAGTTCTATCTGACCGGTTCCTGGATGAGTTATTCGGCTCCTTTCCCCGGAGATGAGTGGGAGCTGGCGGCACATTATTTTAAGACGGGAGAGCTGAAATTCGACGATTCCTTTATTTTCCGGAAGATCCCGCTCTCCAAGATCGACACAGCTTTTGAGATGTTTAAGACGCCGGGGACGGTCAAGGGGAAGATACTGATCGACAGTGAGGCGTAGGACAAACAATATAACAATATAAAACAGGAGGTATCATCATGGCAGTAGAAGCGGCAAAGGTTCCACAGATCACATTGAACACAGGAGACAAGGTTCCCTGTATCGGTATGGGCACGTTCGGTTCCGACAGGTTTACGGCGGAGCAGGTGTCGAACGCGGTGGCGGGGGCGATCCGGGCAGGATACCGGATGTTCGACTGCGCGGCATGTTACGGCAACGAAGACCAGATCGGAGAAGTGTTTGAGGCGGCTTTCAAAGAAGGCGTTGTGGAGAGGAAAGATTTATACATTATGACAAAGGTGTGGAATGATATGCACCGGGATGTGGAGAAGTCCTGCAGAAAGAGTATCGAAGACTTAAAGTGCGATTATATCGATCTGTTCTTTATCCACTGGCCTTTCCCGAATTATCATGCACCGCACTGCACGGTGGATTCCAGAAATCCGGACTCCAAGCCGTTTTCCGTGGCGGAATTTATGGATACATACAGACAGTGTGAAGAGTTGGTGAGAAAAGGACTGATCCGGCACATCGGTATCTCCAATATGACGATCCCGAAGCTGAACGCGGTCATCGATAAATTCGAGATCAAGCCTGTGGCGTGCGAATTAGAGCTCCATCCCTGTTTCCAGCAGCAGGAACTGTTTGACTATCTGAAAGCGCATGATATCCAGCCCATCGGTTTTATGCCGCTCGGTTCTCCCCAGAGGCCGGAACGCGATATGGAGCCGACGGATATCGCGGATATGCAGGTGCCGGAGTTTAAGGCGATCGCACAGGCACACGGCGTGCATCCGGCGATCATCGCGCTGAAATGGGCGGTACAGAGAGGACAGATCCCGATCCCGTTCTCCATCCATGAAATGGAATATACGAGCAATCTGGAGTCCACAGTGACAGAGCCGTTGACGGAAGAGGAGATGAGGGTGATCGCAACCCTCGAGAAGAACAACCGTCTGGTAAAGGGACAGGTGTTCCTGTGGGAAGGCGCAACCGACTGGCATGATCTCTGGGATGAGGATGGCGTGATCGTGGACTGCCCGGATGCGGAGTAAATTGAGCGTGCCGGCTGATTATGGCAGAATGACGTCGCACGTGAAGGGAGTTAGCAAATGATCACAACAGTTACATTGAACGCATCGATCGACAAGGCGTATTATATGGAAGGAAGTATCGAAAACGGTACGGTGATGCGGGTAAAAGCCGTTCACAATTCCGCCGGCGGAAAAGGGCTGAATGTGGCAAGGGCGGTGCATCTGTGCGGAGAGGATGTGCTTGCCACCGGCCTGGTGGGCGGCTACAACGGAAAATATCTGGAGGCGCTTCTGGACAAAGACGGTGTTTCCCGTGATTTTGTACATATACAGGGAGAGACAAGAAGCTGCATCAATATTCTGGATGAGGCGTACGGCTCCACGGAATATCTGGAGCCGGGCTGTCCTGTGACGAAACAGGAGATACAGCAGTTTCTCGGGCGGTTTCCGGAGATCATAAAGGACAGTTCCGTGGTCACGATGTCGGGAAGCGTGCCGGCAGGAATGGGAAAAGATATTTACAAAGAGTTGACTGATATAGTCAAAGGAGCCGGAAAGCAGGTGATCTTAGACACCAGCGGGGAGCTGCTGCGGATGGGGATCGAAGGCTGTCCGACGGTCGTGAAACCAAATCAGGACGAGCTGGAAATGCTTTTTCATACAAAGATAACAGGCAGGGAAGATGTGATAGCCAGAGCGAGGAAGATCCATGAAAGGGGTATTCCCTATGTGGTCATTTCCCTCGGAGGAGACGGGGCGCTGATGGCCTGCCGGGATGGGGTATTTCAGGCGGCGCCGCCGAAAATAGAAGCGGTGAACACGGTGGGCTGCGGTGATTCCATGGTAGGCGCGATGGCGGCAGCTCTGCACAGGGGATGGGAGCCGGAAAAAATGCTGCGGTATGCGGTGGCGGTAGCCTCTGCCAATGCGCTCTCACCGAATACCGGGGACTTTGATCCGGCGGACAGTGAGAGATTGTTCAGGCAGATCACGTGTGAGAAAATTTTCTGAGAAAGAAGGATAAGAGTATGTCATTAGTTACATCAAAACAGCTATTGCTGGATGCGCAGAAGGGCGGTTATGCAGTGGGCGCATTTAATGTGGAAAATATGGAGATGGTGATGGCGGTGGTAAAGGCTGCGGAGGAGATGAAAGCGCCTGTTATTTTACAGACAACACCTTCCACGATCAAGTATGCCGGGATTTCCATGTACTATGCCAATGTGAAGGCGGCGGCCAGGCAGGCGCAGGTGCCCGTTGCGCTGCATCTGGACCATGGCAGCAGCTTTGCCCTTGCCATGCAGGCGCTGCGTACCGGATATACTTCCATTATGATCGACGGATCGAAGGAGGCTTTTGAGGAGAACATCGCGCTGTCGAAAAGAGTGGTGGACGCATGCAGCCCTTCCGGCATTCCTGTTGAGGCGGAGCTCGGCAAGGTAGGCGGAAAGGAAGATGATCTGGAATGCAACGATCCGGGTTATACCGATCCGGAGGATGCGGTGCGGTTCGTGGAGGAGACCGGGATCGATTCGCTGGCGGTTGCCATCGGCACGGCGCATGGTATTTATAAAGGAGAGCCGAAGCTTGACCTGGAGAGGCTTTCCGAGATCAGGAGCAGGGTATCCATTCCGTTAGTGCTTCACGGCGCTTCCGGCGTGCCGGATGAGACGGTGCGGCAGTGCATCAAGAGGGGTATCTGCAAGGTGAATTTTGCGACGGAACTCAGGATCGCCTACAGCGACGGCGTGAAGGAATATCTGAGAGAGAATCCGGATGCCTTCGACCCGAAGAAGTACGGGACGCTGGGTATGGAGAAGGTGACGAAGCTGGTATGTGAGAAGATCAGGCTTTGCGGAAGCGACGGGAAGGCGTGAGAGACAACTGCAGAAATTTCATAGAGCGGTTATGATATGGATTAAGAAGCGGAGAGTTTGAGGGCTCTCCGTTTTTGCGTATGACGGATATATTGTTAGTCTGCGGTGATTTTTTCTTTCTCCGGAAACTGTTCCGCAGGCAATCTGCAGGACAGTTATGGTAGGATAATTTCTATGGGCAGAGGACCGGCATACTTACAACGGGTGAAAAGTGAAATAAATTTTCCGTTTGCTATAGTCCCGCCGGTTTGCAGATCTGATCATACAAAATTCTAACGCTGCAGGAGGAAGAAACGATGAAAAAACACATGATAACAAACCAGAGATTAACGGAATTCGGACAGTATCTGAGAGAGGAGGAGTATGGGAAGGCGACAATGGAAAAATACCTGAGAGAAGTCAGGTGCTTTTACAGATGGCTTGGGGACCGGGGGGTGGATAAAGGGATCACTGCGGAATTTAAGAGCGGCCTGCAGGAAAAAGGATATGCGCCGTCCACGATCAACGGGAAGCTTTCGGCTTTAAATGCTTTCTTTCGCTTTGCCGGATGGGAAGAGTGCAGGGTTAAATTTTTGCGCATCCAGAGGCAGATATTCCGAGACCAGAAGAGGGAGCTGTGCAGGGAAGAGTACAGGAGACTTTTAAAGGCGGCAAGGGACAGGAAGAATGACAGGCTGGCGCTCCTGATGGAGACGGTCTGCGGTACGGGTATCCGGGTCAGCGAGACAGAGTATATCACGGTGGAAGCACTGAAACGAGGGAAGGCGGAGGTCCGGCTGAAAGGGAAGGTGCGTATCATCTTCCTGCCGGAAAAACTCTGCCGCAGACTTTTAAAATATGCTGAAAAGGAAGGGATCACCTCGGGGAAAATTTTTCTGACAGGAAAAGGCAGGAAGCTTTCACGCAGACAGGTATGGCGGGAGATGAAAGGACTCTGCAAATATGCCGGTGTGGAGGATGCGAAGGTATTTCCGCACAATCTCCGCCATCTGTTTGCCGAGGCATATTACAGGGTGAGCAGGGATATTGTGAAACTTGCAGATATGTTGGGACACAGTTCCATCGAAACGACAAGGATCTATCTGATGACCAGCGGAAAAGAACATACACGCTATCTGGATAATATGGGTCTGCTGATGTAGACGGAATTCACATTCTGTCTACAAAAGTGTTGTGCAACAATAGGATTCCTGAATAGTATAGCACATTTGGCGGTTTTGTGGCAATAATATTTCTCTATCTCCGGGCATGGAAATCAAAGCCGAAGAAAGATTTTTCTCCGACTTATGTTTTAGCGCCATGAAATCTACCGCAGTATATTCGACAGACGGCAGCTTTTGTCTTCGGGCAAAAGTATTGCCGCTTTTTTTGTGCTTTTTGTAGACAGAATGTGAATTCCGTCTACAAGAGCGCAGGACAGAAACCAGAAGAAAGAAAGGGAACCGGTATGGGAGAGTCTGAAAATCGTATCAAGCCGGAACGGATCGTTTTCGGAAAGAGTTTTATTACAGCTAAGACGCCGCAGGGGGAAAGACATCGGATCTTTTATAAGGACATCATCTGGGCATATATCAGTGTGCCGGATGACAGGACGGGGTGCTGTGAGAATCCGGATATCGCAGATGTTGCCGAGGATATGGAAGGGACTCTGGTGGTCTATGACATAGAGCGATGCAGATGGATATTTCAAATTGACCAAAATGGTCAAACGGCGGGCAGTCTATTAAAGGAACTATGTATCCATGCGCCGTATATTGTGGCTGGAGGACAGGACTGGTTCGACATATCAAACAAAGCGGACTTCGATATGATCCGTCAGATGGTAAAAGTCAAAAGGGCATGCGGCAGATAGGGAATGACTTGTGACAGGAGATGGGGAAATGGCGGAAAAAATATTTGAAGTGCAGATGTTTGGCGGGTTTTCCATGCGGTACGGAAATGAAACTGTCGTGATGAACAAGGCGGGGAGTTCGAAATCATTAAGACTCCTGCAGATGTTACTTTTATCGATGCCGGAGGGGCTTTCCAAAAGTGAGATCATGGATAATCTGTACAGCTGGAATGAGAAGACAGATTCGGCGAACCGAAATAAAAACCTGAATAATCTGATCTATCGCCTGAAAGGACAGCTGGCAGCAGGCGGCCTGCCGGAAGAAGATTATGTGGAGATACAGGAGGGGATATGCCGTTTTAAAAGCGGGATTCCGCTGAAAATGGATGTTTTAGAGTTCGAGAAGACGATAGAACTGGCAAAAAAGGAAAAAGGATCTAAAAGGAGCACTCTTCTCTGGAAAGCGAATGAGATCTACTGCGGGGAACTGCTTCCGGCAAACCTTTCCGAGATGTGGTTTTTTCAGAAAAGCAGGTATTTTAAGGAACTGTACACCTGGTCTGTGGGGGAGTTGGAGAGGGAACTTCAGAAGAACAAGGACTATAAAAACAGGCTGCTGCTCTATGCGAGGGCTGCCGCGATCTATCCGTTTGAAAACTGGCAGCTTCGGCAGATGCGCTGTAATCTGGAACTGTACCGCTATGATGAGGCTCTGAATATCTATAATGAGACAATGGAGCTGTACGCCCGGGAGATGGACGGAACAGCGCCGGCGGAAGAGATGCAGGAATGTTTTGAGGAACTGAAGCTGATGGATGAAAACCACAGGCGGGATATGGGTGATGCGGAAAGCTGGAGAAATATGGATAAAGTGTTTCGCGGAAAGCGGGACGATATCATACGGGGGCTTCTGGCGGAGGAAAATGTAAAGAGGGCTTATTACTGTACTTATCCCAGTTTTGTGGATTACTGTCATCTGGTGGTGAGGGCAAAAGAGAGGAACAGGTTTTCGGCGGTGCTGATGTTCCTCACCCTGAGCCAGAAAAAAGCGCAGAAATCCATGGATCTGTCGGAGCAGATGGAACTGTTGAAAGAAGTGCTGGGGGGGTGCCTTCGCGTCGGAGATGCCTATACCAGATATGGAAATCGGCATTTTATTTTGATGCTTGTAAACACGGAGATGGAGTACTGCGGTACCATATTCAGAAGAGTTGAGGCCGCTTATACCAAAAGAGCGGGAAAAGGAGATCTGTGGTATTATGCGGATATGACGCAGGAGCTCAAGAAAGCGTGAATACAAAAGGGGGTGATACCCGGAAAGCGAAAAAGTGCTTTCCGGGTAAAATTTTGCCTGAAATTGAAAAAGAAAGTTGTCTGGTGTGAAATGAGGCAGTTCGCGAGATACCCCTTTTGGTACGATTATATCGAGATAGAAATATCTGTGTGGCAGCGTCCCTCAGACAGGTTGAAAGAGGCTGCTGTGGAACTACAAAGTATCACATTTATAAAAGAAAGGAGAGATTATGATGAAGTTCAAAAGATGGAAGAAAATGATTGTTATGCTGATGATAGCGACCATGTTCCTCCAGAGCGTGGTTGTGTACGCGGACGACGGTACGAGTACGATGCCGTCACAGACGGAAACGTCGTCGGATGCGCAGGCGGCTGCGAAAGACGAACCGACGACGTCGCAGACACCTTCGGGCGGCAGCGGCGATGCCGAAACTCCGGCTGATCAGGACGGAAAAGGCAATGCTGATAATCCGGCTGATCCGAGCGGGAAAGGCGATGCCGATAATCCGGCTGATACGGATGGAAAAGGCGATGCCGATAATCCGGATAATTCGAACAAAAAAGGCGATGGCGAAGGTTCAAAAGAAGTGACCAAACCGGTCGATGGAGAAGTCGACGACAATGACGTTGACGCGGATGAGGAAACAGACGAAGAAGTGCAAGAGACTGAACCGGTCAACGAAGAAGTGCCGGAAGAGGTGAAAGCGTTTCTGGAGGCGGTAGCAAAGCTGCCGACGCCCGAGGACGTGACAAAAGAGAACGCCGAGGAGATCGGTGAACAGGTCAACGCAGTGTTTGATTTGTATGATATGTTGGTTGAAACTAATCTCGGCTATAAAGATCGCGAAGATGTAGTAGAGGCAATGGAAAAAGCCTACGCAGTCTTTGAGGCGGTGCTGGAGGCGGAGGAGATTGACGATAATTGTCCTTTGGGGAATTATTGGGATCCAATAACCGGAGACAGCTTGTTTGATGCGACTTATAATATTTTTGCAGAAGATGGGAATCTGGTTTATCAGTTTATAGAAGGATTAGTTCGACTGAATATTGATGTCCCCGTTGGCGGTACATATGTAGATGAAGGCGTTATGCTGATCAACGATAAAGGATATGACATTTACGAGGTGGTCGATTGGAGTGGCTTTGATATCTGGAGCACTAACGAAAACGTTCTGAAGATTCGCACGGAGGTAAATGGCAAAACTTTAAGAATTATCTATGAAGGTGTCGGTGAAGGAACAGCAGGCATTATGGTAGCCTTTAATCTTCGCACGGAAGGCACGGGACAGGGCATTTATGGTACTAAGGGTCTGTCCGGTGCGGCTGCTTGTGGCAATGTGAATATCGGCACAGTTTCTGTCGGTGAAGCAAGCGAGCCGGGCGCGCCCAGAAAGCCGAATACGGACGAGATTAATTACTGGTCTGACAATCAAGCGTTAGGCATTAGAGCTGCATGTGTAAATTATAATGTGACTACGCATAAAAAGGTGTTTTGGCCGATTACCGTAGCGACCTACCCGGAGAGTTATTCGCTGGGCGGCGTTAAGAAAAACACAGGATCAAATGCAAAACAGTATCCGTGGACCTGTACGCTGACCGTGAATAACGATTGGTGGGCTAAGCGGTTCAGCACATATAATAAAGTAAACTGGCCCTATTCTTATGGTACACATCGGGTTGATACTGAAAAGACCGGTACGCTGACGAGCACATTCTATTGGAACGGTGCTAAGTGGGTTAATCTGGACGAAAAGGTTTTGACAGTTTGGGTTACATGCACGCCCGAAGAAGTTAAGAAAACCTCCTATACCATCAAACACGAATACTATACCAATGGGAGGCTTGATGGATCGACAGACGTGACCATTCCCAATGTGGAGGTAGGGAAGAAGATTAATGCTAGCGATATTACAAAGGTGCTGAGTTATCAGGGCACGGACTATAAGTACACGTCCACCACTCCCGAATCTTTGACGCTGACGACAACTGCTGAATATAACGTCATCACCTTGCGGTATGATCGGGAGACCGCTCCCAACGCTCCTACTGAGAAAGATGCAGAGGATGTTTTAAAAGGCAAGTACATCGTCAAGGTGAAGTGCACCAACGAAATGCGCAAGCACACTCTTGCTGAGAAGGATTACGGCATTACAGCGGCGGATATTACCAGCATTTCTGAGGTGAAAAAGAACGCTTCAGGCAACTGGGAAGTTGAAGTATGGTCCACCAAAAACACATTTATCAGCAAGTTCGATGATGAGACGAATGTCAAATGCAAGCACGACGAAAAATCGGGCAGTTTTAGCGTTAAGTTGGTTTGGAACGGCAGTGCGTGGACATATGCGGAGTCTTCTTATATACGTGAGGTTGAGACCGAATGCCATCCCGCCAAGAATATTCCCTACACCGTGGTCTACAAGGCATATGAGAAAGAGGCGGATGAAGTCAGCAATTTGCCTGCGTCCGAGACCAAGCAGGGAACCGCGCCGGGTTCTGTAGACTTCACCGTTTCCAGCCAGATCCCCACCCGCGCCGGGTACGAGTTCGCAGGCTGGAAAGTGCAGGGTACGACAAAGAAAGGCGGAGATACGCTCACTGTGACAGGCGATGCTTCTGCGACCAGCGTAACGGAAGAACTGTACGCTACATGGGTAAAGAAACCCGATGCGCCCGTAATTTCCGAAAAAGACAGCAAGCTCCGTGTTCAGGTGGTATGCGACAGCGAGGAAAGCGGTCACAAGAACAAGAAAGAAAACTTGCGGCTACGGAAACCGGAAAATAATGAAGGGATTATCGAGTATACCGGCGGTGAAGTAGTTAAAACTGATAAGTCCGGCTACGACTGGGAGTATACGGTCACTCTCTATAAGAGCGATTTTGCAGACCGGTTTGGGCACAATAAAGAGAAGGATCACGAGTATGTGAAAGAAACCAAAGATACTGTGAATGTGACGTTCTATTACAAGAACGGCGAGTGGGATTATGCGAACTTTAAAGATCACAATTCCAGTGTGGAGATAGTTTATGAGAAGAACGGCAGTGACGATTATTACTGCAATTATGTAGTGTACCATGTGGAACCCCAAACGACCACCAAAACCCCAAAAATTGAGGTGAAAAAGTCCAATACGAATTTCAAGGTGGATCCGGAGAGCGGAAACGCTAAAGTAGACTACACCGTAACGATTAAGAATGTCAGCGGTTTTGATATCTATGGATTGAAGCTGACAGATACTCTGACTCCTACCCTTACAAAAAAGGGGAACGGTGAAGGTGAACCCAGAGCGACATATACCTTTAGCAATTGGAAAGTTGATGGAGAAAGTATCACACCTAGAAGCGGTGAGGCTGATGAGTTGAAACATGAGCTTGGTCTTCTGCCACGAAATACGATCTTTGCGGATGACCAGACTGTCACGTTGACATACACTGTTGAGATTGAAACAAACGACGTTCCGGTAGAGGTAAAACTGGAAAATACGGCAGATGTTGATTCTTGGTCTAATGAGTACACATCCTCAAGACTTGCGAAGGTGGCAGCAGTCCTCTTTATGAGAGCACGCACCGCTGACGACGATATCGGGTATCCTGATGAGCCTGATATCCATGGCAGCGCCACCAGCACTACCGGAGGTGATGTCAGCGGCAGTGGCAGTAGCACAGCAGAAGGCGAACTTCCGGCAAAGTATACTCTGACTTATGAGTGGAATTTGCCAGAGGGCGCGACCCCTGCGAAGACTCTGCCTACCGATACGCGGAATAGCCGTCCGGCTGGTTCTCACTTTACAGTGGACACTGTGAACAAAGCGGGCAATGAAGCGATCGGAAGCGACGGCAAGACGTATGTGTTCTCCGGTTGGCAAATACCTGATGATGTTACCACTGAGAAAGAAGGTGACTATGCGGGGCAATATGTTATGCCCGCTCATGCGGTAGTTATCAAGGGCGAATGGATTCTTAAAGAAGTTATCGTGACCAGAACTGTTCGGATTTTTAAAGTCTTTCGTGGACCCTCTATGGATGAAGTTGAGGCGATCAAGGATAATTTCGGCATCAACTACACCTACGAGCTGAACGGCAATGTCACAACCGGCACGTTGAATGGCGCGGGGGCTGTACTGACCGACGACTTCCATGACGGTACGAACGACGGGAATTCCTATGTGGGCGCTCCGGTGCTGTACTGGGATATTGAGCTTAAGGTGAATAAGGATTCCTATGGGAACACCAACGCCAGCAAGATTAATTTCTCTGAGACAGGAGTCGAGATCAATGGTCAGGTGTTGTCCAACGATAATAATTATACTGGCTTCGGTAGAGATATACCCGTCACATACAGTGGAGGTGATTATTTCTCCATCGGCTTGTTCAATTATTACAAGTATCCGTACACCGTCACCGTGAACCATCTGGGTGACAACGGACATAATTTCTGGACGGGTTACGATCCAACCTATGGACTGAAAGCGGGAGAGAACTATGACCACAGCTTTGACGAGAGTATGACAGCGCTCAGGTATCCTAATAAGCCTGACGTCAGATCTCCCAAAACGTTCGATATTGGCGAGAACCACCACTATGTCCTTGACCCGATGGCGGATAATACGCCTGAGGATAAGCTGAAAGGCATTATGGGTGAGGAGAATGTTATTATCAATCTGTATTACTCTCTGGACGTGAAGGGGGGAGACGATCCCGATAAGCCGGACGGAGGCCCCGATGGCATCCCTGACAAGTATCAGACCAAGGTGACTTTTAAAGTTGTGAACGGTAACTGGAATGATGATACGGAAGAAGATGTGGTGAAGTATGTTGTGAAGTACAAGGAAGTTGACGGAAAGCAGGTTATGGCTGCTGACGGCACCGCTACTCTGGATGGTATTACTATTCCTGAAGCAGGTGAGAACCCCGATTATGGCTTCAAAGTTGGAACTTGGGATACCGAGCCTACAAACAAGACGAAAGTAACAAACGATACTATTTATACCTATACTTATGTGAAAGACAATACGGTGACTATCACCATTAAGTTCGTGGATGAGGACGGCAACGAAGTCGGAAGCGAGACGAAGTCCGTGGAGAAGGGCAGTGAGTACGATGTGACTGAGGAGACCGAGAAGATTCCTGACGGCTACGAGCCTAATGGCGATCCGGAGGGCGATCCTGTATCGGGAACCGCTGACACAAACAAGACTATTACTGTTCCTGTGAAGACTATCACGTACACCGTGACCTATACGGACGGTGTGAACGGTACAGCGTTTACAGATCAAGTAACGACGGATTTGAAAAAGGGAGCTATGACTCCTGCATTCGATGGAACACCCAGCCGAAGCGGTTATACTTTTGAAGGCTGGACACCGGTGGTAGCGGATATTGTGACAGATAACGCAACTTATACCGCACAGTGGACTCTGATACCGGAGAATCCGACCACTCCGCCAACACCTCCCGGAGGAGGCGGTGGCGGTGGAACAGGAGGTGGTGGTGGCGGAACACCTGACCCGACACCTACACCTCCCACACCGGAAATAACACCGCTCATACCGGAGATCGTTCCGGCAGTGGGACCTACGACAACAGTTGTACCGAATGTGACACCTGTGGCAGCTACACCGGTAGCACCGACAGCGGCACTGGTAAGTCCGACACCGGAAGCAGTGGAATTGGCGGATGAAGCAGTACCTTTAGCAGCGGAAGAGGAAAAAGAGCAGCCTGAACCGGTAGCTGTGGACGAGGAAAAGACACCGTTGGCAGGCGGGAAAGGAGCAGCTTGGGCACTCATCAACTTCGCATTGATGAATCTGGCTATCTTTGAATCGGTAATGCTTCTGATTGGTTACTTTGTAAAGACGAAGAATGATGAAGAGGAAGAGAAGAGAAAACTGAAGAAGAAAGGTATATTTAGAATTATCAGCCTTCCGATAGCGATCATCTCCCTTATCGTATTCATCCTGACGGAGGATATCACACTGCCGACAGCATTTGTTGATAAGTATACGATCATTATGCTGATCATCGCGATTGTGCAGACGGTTATGGTGGCTCTCTCCAAAAAGCAATATGAAGATGAGGATGAGCAGGAAGTATAAAAACATATATCATTCATAACACAGCAACATGATAAAACCGACGCCGGGGGAAACTCTGGCGTCGGTTTTGATTAGCATAAGCCTGCTCGCGGAGCGTGCAGGCGTTGGTTGGTACACTGGCTGGACATGTTGGCGGATAGGATGCGGGAGAGAAACTACCCCGGATATCACACGGTGATATATAAAAACTAATATAAAAAATATATAAAACGCTTGCCGGATAAAAGGGATTCTGCTATAATGCTTTCAAAAGCATATATTCTTTTTGATTTCTTATGGCTGTGCCATTTCTTTGGGAGTCTTTCCCGTCTGATTTCAACTGAGATCTGTGCTTTTAAAACACCTTAAAATAAAATTGCATGGGATTTCAGGGGACAGGGGAAGCCTTTATGGATAAGCCTTTTTCCGGGAAATTCCGGGAGGAGGAAAGAATGAACAGGAAGAAAGACGTGAACACGGAGGGTCTGTACCAGAACAGGCTGCCGGAGGAGATCCTGAAAGAACTGACGCCGGAGGCCAGGAGGCAGTATTTCTTATGGGATGAGATCATGAAAAAGGAGATCCAGCTGTACCCGGAGCTGATGCTGCCGGTGGTAAGAGAGATATTCCACAGGGAGTACCCTGAGGGCAGGAGCATCATACTGCTGTCGACAGAGTATACGGTGAGCAGGATTTATGAAGAGGGGGAAAAGCTGTTAGGGGCGATCCGCTCGGATATCCTGATGAAGATAGCGGGAGACCTGTACCACTTCGAATGCCAGATAGAAAAGGACGGGAAGATGGTATTCCGGATGTTCGAGTATGATGTGAACATCGCGCTGACACATGGAAAAACGGTGCGGGGAGAAAAAGGGCAGGAGAAAAAGTTTACGGTATCATTTCCGAAATCTGCGGTGATATATCTGGGGGACGGAAAGAGCGTGCCGGAATATGAGTCCTGTGAGATATGCTTTCCGGATGGCACAAAGCACCTGTACCGTGTACCGGTGATGCGGGTGCAGGATTATGGGCTGAAAGAGATAGAAGAGAAGCATCTCACTGTCCTGATCCCGTTTCTGTTGATCCGGTTCAGGGGGCGGATCAGGAAAGCTTCGACGGAAAAGAGGGAGGATACCGTACAGGGTAAAAAAGCGGAAAGGAAAAGAGAAGGGAAAGGGACAGCCGGCAGGGAAAATATCAGGGACGACATGGTAAAGTTCCTTTCGGAATGTCTGGCGGTGTTAGAGAGGGAAGAAAAAAAGGCGGCGATAACGGAGGCCATCCGGAAGGATATCGGGGAGTTTCTGTGGAAAGCGTGCAGTTATCTTTTGGAAGAGGATGAGGAGCTGTTTATAATGGTAAGAGTGGAACTGGAGCCGGCGATCAGGCTGTCACGGGAGATTATAGAGGAACTGCAGGAGAGTAACAGGGAACTGCAGGACAGTAATAAGGAGCTGCAGGACAGTAATAAGGAATTGCAGGATAATAATAAGGAACTGCATCAGAAAATGGAGGATTCCTGCAGGCGCCTGATTGAAAAGTCGATAAAAGAAGGAAAAGATGAAAAAGAAATAGAGACTGAGCTGATGGTGGTTTTTGCCTTGCCGCGGGAAAAGGCGATGGAAAAGATTAATTGCTGTCACAATAGAAATACCGAATGCAAAGAATGAGAAACAGATGACTGACAATCTGTGCCACTGTCTTCGATGTGGCAGGTTTTTTCATCAGGAATGTCAGCTTTTCCAGAAACTTTTATTATTGTGGAACGACAGCAAGTAGCAATATGCACAATACAGGATTTAGTGCTTTATCCCGGGGAAGGGAGTGATGGGGAGCATATTATGTGGTTTCTCGACCATTTTCTACAGGACGCATTTTTATTTTTCTACATCTGTTTTCTTATTTTATGCTTGCCTTTAGACGATGTTTTGTGGTAAAAAAGAAGCATGCCGCACCAAGGCGGAGCAAATGAAGGCGTATCGTTCTTTGCGCATCTTATAGATTCAGTTATATCTACGGAATTTTATCTTGTATGATCTCCAATAAAACTCCTATATTCTGTGGTATCTGTTTTCTGTAAAACCCGGTTCCATCTAATCAATTGATCAAATCCAAAGGAGCATATCTAATGAACAATCTGAAAAAATCTGTCAATATGTCTGAAACGGCATCTTCCGCCAGAACTGAACCGGCAGCCATGACCGGAGCGATCGACTACCCGCTCATGAATGACTACATGTTCCGCAGCGTCATGCAGAGCAACGAAAACGTACTGAAGGGGCTTTTGTGTTCCCTGCTGCACCTGAACCCGGAGGAAGTCCGGGTGGTACAGGTGCTCAACCCCATCGAGCTGGGAGAGAAGATCAGTGATAAGGAGTTTATTCTGGACATCAAGATCCTGATGAACAACAATACCGCCATAAATCTGGAGATGCAGGTGAACAACCAGTATAACTGGCCGGAAAGGTCGCTTGTCTATCTCTCCCGTCTGTTCGACGGGCTGAATAAGGGGGAGGCATACAGGGCGGTGAAACCCGCATATCAGATCGGCATTCTGAATTTTACATTGTTCCCAAAGTATCCCGAATTCTTTTCCACCTACAAAATGCTGAATATAAAAAACTATCAAAAATATAGTGACAAGTTTACCATACATGTGTTAGACTTAACACAGATCCATCTGGCTGAACAGGAAGACAAAGAATATGATCTCGACAGATGGGCAAGGTTATTTAACGCATTGACATGGGAGGACTTTGAGATGATCTCAGCGGATAATGAATATATGCAGGAAGCAGGGAAAACCCTCTATACTTTAAACGGGGATGACCGGATCCGCGACCGGTGCGAAGCACTTGAGGATTACCGCCGGACATGGGAAGGCGTGAAGCAGGAGATGGAAGAGAAGGATGTTGCCATTGCAGAGAAGGATGCGATCATTGCGGAGCTGGAGTTATCGAATGCCGAATTAATATCATCGAATGAGGAAAAAGATTCTCTCATTGCTTCATTAAAAGAGCAGGTTGCAGGATTGCAGCAGATGAAAAGCAGTGAAGATAAAAAAGACTGAAAAAAGATACCGCAGGGCATTGACATTTGCCTGTGTCAATGATAAGATATCAGAGTGTGATACGGACTGCATTCCGGTTAAGATGCAGAGATCACATAAAAAACAAGCAGAGTATCCACTCTCACCCTGCGGCTTTGCTGGCAGGCGTTCAGATTTATGATTTTCTGAGTTCGACTGAAAAGATGTCGGATTTGTTGAGAAGCCTGATCAAGTGGATAGTTCTGCTATCCACTTTTTGCGTGTAGAGAAAAGAAAAGTCGTTGGGGCGGGCAGAGCCTGTTTCAGATCAAGGGGGAGGGAAAGACCATTAGCGATTATTTCATTAACGAACAGATTAGAGACAGAGAAGTGCGTGTCATAGGTGAGGACGGTCAGCAGCTTGGCATTATGTCATCCAGAGATGCCATGAAACTGGCGGAAGAAGCCGGTGTGGATCTGGTAAAGATCGCACCTACAGCGAAGCCTCCGGTCTGCAGGATTGTTGATTATGGGAAGTTCAGGTATGAGCAGACCAGAAAAGAAAAGGATGCTAAGAAGAAGCAGAAGACTACGGAAGTAAAGGAACTGCGGCTGTCTCCCAATATTGATACAAATGACTTGAACACCAAGGTGAATGCGGCAAGGAAGTTTTTGAGCAAAGGGGATAAGGTGAAGATCACCCTCCGGTTCAGAGGACGTGAGATGGCGCATATGAACAACAGCAAGCACATTCTGGACGATTTTGCCCAGGCGCTTGCGGATATCGCGGTAGTTGATAAAGCACCTAAAGTGGAAGGACGAAGCATGACCATGTTCTTGACACAGAAAAGGTAGCTTCCATTTATGGAAAATAAAGAAAGTACAGGAGGAATGAATTATGCCAAAAATGAAAACAAGCAGAGCGGCTGCAAAGCGTTTCAAAGTAACCGGAACAGGGAAACTGAAAAGAAATAAAGCTTATAAGCGCCATATCTTAACCAAGAAGAGCACAAAGAATAAGAGAAATCTGAGAAAAGCAGCAATGACAGATGCAACAAACGTAAAGAATATGAAAAAGATTCTGCCTTATCTGTAAAATGGAGTCCCGCGAAAAGGAATGCGGATGTATTCTTCGGGAAAAGAGGCAGAAAAGTAAGCAATAATCGGTTAGGAGGATAAAAAGATGGCAAGAGTAAAAGGCGGCATGAACGCCAGAAAAAAACATAACAGAGTATTAAAACTTGCAAAAGGCTACAGAGGTGCAAGATCGAAACAGTACAGGATTGCCAAGCAGTCCGTTATGCGGGCACTGGCAAGCTCTTACGCGGGAAGAAAGGAAAGAAAGCGTCAGTTCAGACAGCTCTGGATCGCACGTATCAACGCGGCGGCAAGAATGAACGGCCTATCTTACAGCAGATTTATGCATGGCCTGAAACTGGCTGAGGTAGATATCAACAGAAAGATGCTTGCGGAACTTGCGGTAAATGATGCGGAAGGTTTTGCATCCCTCGCAGAACTCGCAAAGAGCAAACTGTAAGAAGAAATTGTCAGGCGACAGATAAAGCTGCTACCGTTTAGATGGTATAAGCAGACTGATAAAGTTCTATAATAAGATTATCATAGAGGAAAATCGGGTGGGCTGCCACTCGATTTTCGCTTTCTATGCACAGTAACAGAAGGAGAGGAAGGATTGGTATGGGAGTATTAGGAGAATTGGAACCAAAGTCAGTATTTCGTTTTTTTGAGGAGATATGTGCGATTCCCCACGGTTCAGGGAATGTAGACAGACTGAGCGATTATCTGGTTTCTTTTGCAAAGGAGAGGGGGCTTTTCTGCAGGCAGGATGAGATGAAAAATGTTATCATATCCAAAGATGCCACACCGGGCTATGAGGAGCAGGAAGGTATCATCCTGCAGGGACATATGGATATGGTGGCGGTGAAAAAGCCGGACTGCGGCATTGATATGAAAACGGAAGGGTTAAGGCTTGCGGTGGAGGGGGATTACATCTATGCGGAGAACACCAGCCTCGGCGGAGATGATGGTATCGCTGTCGCCTATGCGCTGGCAATTTTGGATGATGACAGTATTCCCCATCCCCATCTGGATGTGGTCATCACAGTGGATGAAGAGGTGGGCATGGACGGTGCAAAAGCCCTTGATCTGTCCGATGTGAAGGGGACAAGGCTGTTAAATCTGGACTCGGAGGATGAAGGATATTTTCTGGCGGGATGCGCGGGAGGCGCCAGTGTGAAGCATCTCTTGCCGGTGTCCCTGGAAAAGAGGACGGGGACGCTCTATACCTGCAGGATCTGCGGTCTTTTGGGCGGACACTCCGGCGGGGAGATCCATAAGGAGCGGGGAAATTCCAACAGCCTGACCGGAAGGCTTTTAGCGGAAATATCTGCGGTGACGGACATCGGCATCTGCGGTATGGAAGGCGGCCTGGCGGATAACGCGATCCCCAGAGAGACGACGCTCCGGTTCATCGTTTCGGAGAAGGAAAAAGAATTGACTGATGCGGTCAGAAATTTTGAGGGCATATTGCAGGCAGAACTCTCCACAAAAGACCCGGGGGTAAAAATAATACTGACTAAGGAAAAGGAGACGGAAGTATCCTGCCTGAATCAGGCATCTTTTGATAGAGTGAAAAATTTACTGCTGCTGATGCCGAACGGCGTGCAGGCGATGAGCGCGGATATGCCCGGACTTGTGCAGACTTCCCTGAACAATGGCATCATGAAACTGGAAGAACAGAACCTGACAGTCATAACTTCCGTCAGAAGTTCCGTCGCCAGTGAAAAGGAGGCGCTGATTGCAAAAATTTCCGTCCTGACCGGGCTGCTGGGCGGCCATGTGGAAGTGACCGGGGATTATCCGGGTTGGACCTACAGAAAGGAATCTTCTTTCCGTGATCTGTGTATCAAAGTCTATGAAGAAATGTACGGAAAAAAACCCAAGATCCAGGCCATCCACGCCGGCGTGGAATGCGGCATCCTTCTGGAAAAACGCCCCGATCTGGACTGCATCTCACTGGGGCCGGATATGAAGGACATCCATACCACTGAGGAGAAACTGAGCATTTCCTCCGCCGGGCGGGTGTTCGAATATGTGTGCCGCGTACTTGCGGCAAGATAGTAATACACTATTTGTTGGGAATTTCCTGATATGATATGCATGAAAAACCCAGCGCCGGATGACTGGAAATGTATCCTGTGAAGACTGTAGAAAAACGCCGGCACTTAGCGAGGTCCTTTCGAGCTTAGTGTCCGCTGCGCTTTTCTCCAAGCGAGAGCGTGTCTGAACAGGATACATTTCCAGTCATTCGGCGCGGCCTGCTGTCACCCAACAAATAAAAACCCCCTTGTGAGATAAGGAAACTTCTGGTAAGATAGTATTCAGGGCGGGCCTGTCAGGGGGCTGGCAGGCCTAAAACAGCAAAAACTGCCGATGTGCTGAAGACAGCCGTCGGTACACCACGAAGGAGGTTACAACATGTTAAAAGGAATACCTACTATTATATCGCCGGAATTACTGAAAATTCTGGATGAAATGGGACATACGGACGAGATCACCATCGCGGACGGCAATTTCCCGGGGCACACTTACGGCAAGAAAGTGATCCGTCTGGACGGACACGGCGTGCCGGAGATCTTGGACGCTATCCTGCAGTTAATGCCGCTTGATACCTATCCGAACGCAAAAGGCGAGGTGGACCCGCCCTGCACACTGATGGCAGTGGAGCCGGGGGATGACGCAAAGACACCGATCTGGGATGAATACAAAGAGATCGTTAAGAAATATGACGACAGAGGCGCAGATTGTTTCCAGGAGATCAATAAATGGGATTTCTACAAACAGACACAGGAGAAATCTACCTGCGTTATCATGTCCACAGAGACAGCGATCTACGCGAATATTATTTTGAGAAAAGGCGTCGTGATCGTGTAAGGAAGTTGTGATGCTGTAACAAACCGCCCAAGATACGGGAAACGGCAGGAATTTTGATGTTTCCTGTGATCCGGCGGTATGAGATAAAGCGGATGCTCCCCCGGCACCGGAAGGTGTGCAGGGGGAGTTTTTGAAAGAAGATGAGAAAGAGGGATAATTGTTATGCATATGGCGGACGCGCTGGTGGCACCTGCGGTGGCAGGCACTATGTACGCTGCTTCGACGGCGGCAGCGGTTTATTCGATCAGAAAGGTGCGGCTGGAAAATGAGCCGAAAAAGATTCCGGCGATGGGAGTCATGGGAGCCTTTGTATTTGCGGCACAGATGATCAACTTTACGATTCCGGGAACGGGTTCTTCGGGACATTTGTGTGGCGGTATGCTGCTGACTGCCATGCTGGGCCCCTGGGCAGGCTTTTTGACAATGATAGGAATCCTGCTGATCCAGTGCCTGATCTTTGCGGACGGCGGCCTTCTGGCGCTTGGCTGCAATATCTGGAATATGGCATTTTACGGCTGCTTTATCGGCGGATTTCTGATCTGGAAACCCTTTATGAAACAGGGAATGACCAGAAAGAAGATTACTGCGGTGTCGGTTGCCGCCTGTGTGATAACGCTGCAGATGGGCGCGTTTTCGGTGGCGCTTCAAACGCTTGCCTCCGGGATCACGGAATTGCCGTTTTCTGTTTTTGTGGGTGTGATGCAGCCGATCCATCTGGCGATCGGGCTGGTGGAAGGGCTGGTCACGGCGGCGGTGCTTTTGTTTGTGTATGAGGCAAGGCCGGAGATGCTGTGGGCAGGGGAAGCTGTGAAAAAGGAAGGGCGGTTCAGCTTCCGGAAGACGCTTGTGATACTGACGGCGGCAGCGGCGCTTATCGCGGGTGTGGTGTCTCTGTTTGCGTCCGCCTTGCCCGATGGACTGGAGTGGTCAATGGAGCGTGTGGCAGGTACGGCGGATCTGGCGGCTTCGGGCGGCGCGTATGAGACGGCAGAGAGTATTCAGGACGCAACGGCGCTTTTGCCGGATTACGGATTTTCGTTCAGCGATTCCGCAGCGGGGACGAGTGTTTCGGGGCTTGTTGGCGGCGCATTGGTGATCGGGCTTTGTATAGCGCTCTGTTATGCCCTGAAATTTTTCAGAAAAGGGAAAAACAGGTGATGGCAAAGCTGGGGCAGGCGATCCATGAAATACATAGTCTGGAAAATCTGGCGGAGCGGGATACGTTTCTTAACAGGATCCACCCGCTGGCAAAGGTACTTGTGACGATCTGGTATCTGGTGCTGGTGATGAGTTTCGGGAAGTATGATATCATCGGGCTTGCCGGAATGTGCCTTTATCCGCTTATCCTGATGATATCGGGGGATATTTCCGTGAGGCAGGCGGTGCGCCGCCTGAAACCGGTACTTCTTATGGTATTTTTAATCGGAGCGGCGAATCCGTTTTTTGACAGAGTCCCTGTTCTGGAAACAGGAGGATTTACTGTTACGGCAGGAATGATCTCCATGGTGACATTGTTTTTTAAAGCGGGATTTGCAGTTTTTGCATCCTATATTCTGATCGCCACAACAACCATGGAGCAGATCTGTTATGCGCTGCGCAGGCTTCACATGCCGCAGATTTTGGTGACGGTGCTGCTGCTCATATATCGGTATCTGGTGCTGATGCTGAAGGAGGCGGACCGGATCACCCAGGCTTATGCGCTGCGTGCACCCGGCGAGAAGGGCATCAAAAAAAACGCTTGGGGTTCTCTGACGGGACAGATGCTGCTGCGCAGTATGGACAGAGCGCAGAGGGTGTATGAGAGCATGACGCTCAGAGGGTTCAGGGGAGAGTTTTTTCTGCGGGGGAGTTTTGTACCTGCATGGAAGAGTGTTCTGTACGGGGTTATCTGGGTGGTGATGTTGGTTGCGTTCCGGATCGTGCCAGTTTTTGAGGTGGTGGGGAGAATTTTTATATTGTAAAATAAATATGATTGATTTTTAAAAATATATATGTTAGAGTATACTACAAGGACAACCGTGTTGCAGGGTGGGCTGACCTTCTATTCCTAAACAGAATGGAGTATTCATTTTTTCGTTTTGTAAGTAGCCATACATAGAAAAACCACCCCTAAACTTTGATCGGTACGGGGTGGATTTTCTATCTCTATAAAACTGGTCAACCCACCTTGTGGGCGGTTGTTCTTTTTACGTATATAGTATAGCATGTTGTTGTTAAGTTTTCAATAATAACTTCAAAAAAGGAATCAACATGAATTCGATCATAGAGATAGAAGATCTGCGGTTTTGTTATCATGCGGACAGGTATGTTTTAGACGGCATCAGCCTGACTGTGGCGCCCGGGGAGTCGGTGGGCGTGATCGGTGCAAACGGCGTGGGAAAGTCCACATTTTTAAAGATCCTGGCAGGGCTTTTGCCGGTATATGCGGGAAGTATCCAAATCGCAGGACATTTACTGGAAAAGAAAAATTACGGGGAGATCAGGCGGCGGTTAGGGTATGTGTTTCAGGATTCGGACAGCCAGCTTTTCATGAATACCGTGGAGGAGGATGTGGCGTTCGGACCGCTGAATTACGGGTTTTCGAAGGAGGAAGCGGAAAGTTCCGTAAAGGAGGCGCTTAGAAAGACGCATATGGAAAATCTGGCGGGGCGGCATATCTACAGGCTTTCCGGCGGAGAGAAAAAGCTGGCGGCGATAGCGGGGATACTAGCATTGCAGCAGGATGACGGTGTTATTCTGATGGATGAGCCTTCGGTTTCGTTGGATCCTGCGAACCGGGAGAACCTGATAGAGGTGATCAGGGAACTGAAAGGCGCAAAGATTCTGGCATCCCATGATCTGGATTTTATTTATGACACTTGTGAGAGGACGATTCTGTTCTCCGAAGGAAAGATCGTCTATGACGGGGATACAAAAAAGCTGCTCAGGGATAAAACGCTCTTGGAGAGATATGGGCTGCGGCTTCCGTTGTCTTTCCGGTTTTCGGGGAGTGTATGATCCCAAAGGGATATTGACTGCAGCCTGTGAGCGGGGCTGTACGGCGTATGGGGATATCTGCGCACAAATGGGGCAAGGGATATGAAAAATGTTCCGGATGTGCAGGATGGATGTTCAGGATACAGAATCCGGCTGCAGTGTGATACATAATGTTGTTTTGCGGGAATACTTAAAAAGAAGAAATAGAGGCGGAAGAGCGATGGAATTGCGGGATATGCTTGAAAAAGTAAAGGCGGGCGAGGTGTCCGTGGAGGAAGCGGAGAAATACTTTGCGAGGAAACCTTTTGAGGATATGGGATACGCAAAGCTGGATACCCAGCGGGAGATCCGTTCCGGCTATCCGGAGGTGGTGTACTGCAGCGGAAAGGCGGATCAGCATCTGCTCAGTATTTTTGAGACACTATATCGGGAAAACGGGGAGGTGCTGGGGACGAGGGCTTCAAAGGAGCAGTATGAGCTGGTGAGAAGGAGCATTCCCGATATCTGTTATGATGAAGTATCCCGTATCTTAAAAATAGAAAAGGCAGGGAAGCTTCATATCGGCAATATAGCGGTCTGTACGGCGGGCACGGCGGATATACCGGTGGCGGAAGAGGCGGCTCAGACAGCGGAATATTTCGGAAATAAGGTGGAGCGCATTTATGACGTGGGTGTCAGCGGGATACATCGTCTGTTGTCGAGAGTTGATGTGATCCGCGCGGCAAACTGTGTGGTGGCGGTGGCGGGCATGGAAGGTGCGCTTGCCAGCGTCATCGGCGGCCTGGTGGAGCGTCCGGTGATCGCGGTTCCGACATCCGTGGGATACGGGGCGAATATGGGAGGCATATCGGCGCTTCTCACAATGATCAATTCCTGCGCGAACGGGATCGCGGTGGTGAACATCGATAACGGCTACGGCGCAGGGTATATGGCGTCCCAGATCAACCGGCTGGCGGTGCGGAAGTGACAATACTGCAGGCAGTGTGTCCGCATTTGAAACAATGAGGAGAAGTTAAAAAATGACCGGAGGGAATGAGATGGAAAAACAGAAAAACATATTATATCTGGAATGCAACAGCGGGATCAGCGGAGATATGACGGTGGCGGCATTGTTGGATCTCGGCGCGGACAGGGAAGTGCTGAAAAAGGCGTTGAAGAGTATTCCGATCCATGGGTTTCGTATAAAGATCAGCAGGGTGAAAAAGGCGGGGCTGGATGTCTGCGACTTTCATGTTATTCTGGATGAAGCCCATGAAAACCATGATCATGATATGGAGTATTTGTTTGGGGAAGGGCATGTGCATGCAGAGGAGCATGGTCATGTCGAAAAGCAAGTGCATGCAGAGAGACACAACTATGAGGGTAAGTGTGAATCCACAGGAGCGCATATCCATAGCACAGAAAAGCAACATGTCCATATCGGAGAGGGACCGGACCATGACCATGATCATCACCGAGATGCCCATGACCATATCCATCATCAGGAGGATGCTCACGGTGATCATGAGAGTACCGGCTGCCATGGCGATCACTATTATAATGATCGTTGTCACGATAATCATGAAGGAGATCATCACCATGACCATACTCAGCAGGAGGGTTATCACGATGCCCATCACCACCATCACGAGCACAGGGGGCTTCCCGAGATCCTGCATATCATCGAGCATACCCATATGACGGATGGCGCGAGGAAGACTGCGGTGCGTATTTTTAAGATTCTGGCGAAGGCGGAGACGAAAGCCCATGGCCTGCCGGAGAACGAAGTGCATTTTCATGAGGTGGGCGCTGTGGATTCCATCGTGGATATCATTTCTGCGGCAGTGTGTCTGGATAATCTGGGCATAGCGGAATGTATCGTGCCCGGGCTGTGCGAGGGGACAGGGACAATACGCTGCCAGCACGGCATAATGAGCGTACCGGTGCCTGCGGTGCTGAATATCGTGCAGGAGCATCAACTGAAACTTTCCGTGACGGATATCAAAGGGGAACTTGTGACGCCTACCGGCGCTGCGATCGCTGCGGCTGTAAAAACAAAAGATCATCTTCCGAAGAGTTTTCGTGTTATAAAAACAGGTATGGGCGGCGGAAAGCGCGCCTATGAGAGACCCAGCATTTTAAGGGCTATGCTGATAGAAGATTTGAGCAAATCGGTCAATCGGACTTCGGATGAGAAAGCAGAAAAGGCGGACAAAAATGGCGAAGAGCTCAGAGATGCAGAGAGGAACACAGATATAAACGTTGATGTGACTGATATGGTCAACAGAAATGACATGAATGTCGAAAAGGACAATTCAGATGGCAGGGATGTCATTTATAAGCTGGAGAGCAATATTGACGATTGTTCCGGCGAGGCTTTGGGGTATGTGATGGACAGGCTTTTGGAGGCAGGGGCGAGGGATGTGCATTATATGCCGGTCTATATGAAAAAGAACCGCCCGGCTTACCAGCTCAATGTGATCTGCAACAAGGAGCAGATTCCGGAACTGGAAAATATTATCTTTGCGGAGACTACGACAATAGGCATCCGCAGGCAGAGGATGGAACGCTCTGTATTGCCGCGCCGCAGTGTGGAGATCATGACGGACCTGGGAGGAGCGGCGGTCAAGGAGTGCCGGCTGCCGAAGGACGGAGAAGTGAGATACTACCCGGAATATGACAGTGTGGCAAAATTGTGCAGAACAAGCGGGAAATCTTATCAGGAAGTGTATCATCTGATCGCGGAGCAGTGTAAAGCGGAAAAAGGCGGCAGTAAAAAAAGAGCGGAAAAGAAAGGGGTAAAGAGATATCAGTTTTTCGGGAGAACGGAACGGTAGAAAGCGGGTAAAAGCTGGATCCCGGAGAAGCCATGCGGGATACAGATTCCGGAGATAAGGATGCGGAGCAGTGTAAAAAAGAGTTTGACATAGGAGACAGGTGGCCGGATGAGGCAGGAACTTACCAGAAAATATGAGAGATTGAAAGAGAAGATGCGGCGATATACCGCAGAAGGCGCAGCGGTCGCATTCTCGGGAGGAGTGGATTCCGCGCTCCTGCTGAGACTGGCATGCATGACGGTAGGGGCGGATGAAAAAGTGTATGCCGTCACTGTGCAGACAAAGCTTCATCCTTCCGGAGATCTGGAGGATGCAAAACGTTCCGCGGCAGAAGCCGGGGCGATACATAGGATCCTGCAGATCGATGAACTGGCGGAGAGCGGCATAGAGAATAATCCCATTGACCGCTGTTATCTGTGTAAACGGGAAATATTCCGAAAGATCAAAAGCCTTGCAGAGGAACTGGGAGCAGGCTGTGTATTGGAAGGAACCAATGCGGACGATCTGCATCAGTACCGGCCCGGCATCAGGGCGCTGCGGGAACTTCAGATCATCAGCCCGCTGTGCGAATGCGGCATGACGAAGGCGGAGATCCGGGAATTGGCGGGATATCTGGGAATTTCTGCTGCAGACCGTCCTTCGTCGCCCTGCCTTGCCACAAGGCTCCCCTATGGGACCAGGATCAGTTATGAACTGCTTGAGAGGATCGATGAGGGGGAGCGTTATCTGCACGAAGCGGGATTTTATAATGTGAGGCTGCGGGTACATGAACTGCCCCCGCCATCTGATGGTGGATGGAAGGATGGGAACGGGATAGGCACAGGGAATATACCGGGACATACAGAGGGGAAAGAAACCGGAAAAGGCAAATCGGGGGAATTGCTTGTCCGCATTGAAGTTGACAGGGAAGATATTCCCAAACTTTTGGACCGCCGGGAAGAGGTTGTGGAAAAGATAAAAAAACTGGGGTTTGAGAGGGTGACGGTGGATCTGGAGGGATTTCGTTCCGGAAGTATGGACAGGAATTTAAATTTTAGTGATTCCCGGTAAACGGAAGTCATATATATGCCTTAATAATACGCACGCCAGTACCGAGAATATTTTCCACAGCGGCTGCTGCTTTATCATCAATGGGCTGTGCCGGGTTAAAAATGTGGATTGAGGAATAAGCGCCAAATAAACGACAAAATTGATAAAAGGGATTTTGGGCAGCAGAAAGAAACTTTGGAAACACGTGATGCTCTTTTAGACAATAAAAAGAATAGTGTAATTTACCGGATTTCCTGTTATAATAATAATGTGATTTCTCAGAGTTTAGATTTTCGGTTTAGGTGAAGAACTCATGAAAGATGCTGTCAGGAAACAGTAATAAACATGTTGATGTTGAAAGGAGTGATCTTATGGTTATGGCAAGTATTGAGATAAAACTTCCATCTGCAGCAAGGGATTATGTGTTGGATGATACAACAGATGTAATGAGAAATGCTCTTTTGCTGTATCCGAGTATTGCAAATAATACGATATCACATGGTCGGGCGGCAGAACTGCTGGGAATGCGAAAAATGGAGCTTATTGAATTATATGGCAGACTGGGGATTCCATATTTAGACATGACAGATGAAGAATTTGATGAAGAAATTCAGACGATAAAAAGGCTGGTGAGTTTGAAAAAATGATTATAGTATCAGATACAACACCGATTCTTTCATTGTTAAAAGTTGGAAGGCTGGGGCTGCTCGAATCATTGTATCATGAGATTGTCGTGCCGCAAGCAGTTTATGATGAGCTGACAAGAAATGAAGAGTATAAAAATGAAATAAAGGAAATTACTGAGTGTACGTTTCTTTCGGTTGAAAAAGTTCAGAATATGGAATCAGTAGATATATTAAGGAACGTCACAGGGTTAGATGCGGGTGAGAGCGAATCACTGGTTCTATATGGGGAGAAAAAAGCGGACTTACTTCTCATAGATGAGCATAAAGGAAGAAGCGTAGCAAAAAGAATGTCCGTCAATCATGTAGGTACAGTTGGTATTTTAATGCAGGCTTTTGATGAAAAAATCATCACAGAAGGAGAAATTAAGGAAATACTGGAGATATTTCTTGCGAGTGATATCAGATTGAGCCAGAAGTTATGTAATAGAGTGTTAGATTATGTAAGCAGTAAATCTGCACAGAAGACAAAGGATCAGTAAGGAGTGATCCCAATCGCTGCAATTTAGAGATTAGGAGGAGTTTACACTGAAACGGCAGTGATCATGTGAGGCATGATTAAAAACAAAAGAGATAAGAGATCAGAACCAAAAAACACCGCAAAACTGCGGTGTTTTTTCATCGGAGTGACAAGATTCGAACTTGCGGCCTCTACCTCCCTAAGGTAGCGCTCTAGCCAAACTGAGCCACACCCCGATCTGCAAATTATTTAGTTATATATTGTTTTTGCAACGAAAATAATATATCATAAATAGGAAAGAAATGCAACAGGAAAAATAAAAAAATTAAAAGTGGGGATACAAAGGAGGAAACAGGTATGGCAGAAGCGGGGTTTGATAACAGATTTCCTATCATCATAGGTGTGGCAGGGGGAACCGGCTCCGGAAAATCCACATTCACAAACAGGCTGAAAAAGCTTTTCGGAGACCATGTGACGGTATTGTACTATGATAATTATTACCGTGCCCACGACGATATTCCTTTTGAGGAACGAAAAAAGATCAATTACGACCATCCGGAAGCCTTTGAGACGGAACTCCTATTAGAACATCTGAACATGCTGAAAGAGGGAAAGACTATACAGTGTCCCGTTTACGACTATACTAAACACAACCGTTCCGGCGAAGTGGTGGAAGTTGCACCCAGCAATATCATTTTGCTTGAGGGAATTTTAGTGCTTGCGGATGAGCGGCTCAGAAATATGACGGATATCAAGATCTTTGTGGACGCGGATGCGGATGAGCGTATTCTGCGCAGGGTGTTACGAGACGTAAAGGAGAGGGGCAGGGATATTGAAAATATCATTGACCAGTATCTGACGACGGTGAAACCGATGCACTATCTCTATGTGGAGCCGACCAAGATGTATGCGGATATGGTCATCAACAGCGGGATGAACGATGTGGCGCTGGATCTGGTGGCGCATAAAATTTCCTCCCTGCTTGACAAACGATAAGTTAAGGCTTATTGTGTCAAATTAAGATACAATGTGTGAAACGAAAATTTAGCGATCCTGATAGGATGTCCGCTGATATGGGCAAATTGGAGTTATGGTAAAAGAAAGGCGGAAAAGTCAATATGGCAGAACAGGGAAAAGAGCCGGTGCTTCACAATGAAGCACTGGAGGATGCGATAAAAGCGTTTAAAGGAGATCAGAGCAATGAAAATCTGGTGAAGATCATGCAGCTGCTTGAGAAGGCGACCGTAATGCAGCCGGCGATGCTGCCGAAGGAAACGGATATGCAGAAGGTGCAGAGTCTGATCGAGAAGAGTCAGGGCGGAAAAGTGCCTGTAAAACTGACAGGCCAGACGCAGCCCAATCCGATCATTCTGAAAAATGACAGGGGGGATCAGTTTTTTGCGGTGTTTACGAATCAGTCGCAGATCCCTGCAGGGCAGAAATATCCGGCGATGATGTTTCTTCCTTTTCAGGCGTGTTCCCGGATGGCGGCAAGGGAAGAACTGAAGCTGACAGGCATCGTGCTGAATCCGTTTACAGATAATCTGGTGCTGCACAAGGCGGCGCTTGCGATGCTGAATAAGAAGAACACACAGATCCTCGCGGAGGATAAGATCGCCAGAGACGGGATTTCCGGGGATTTTTATAAAGATAAACAGGGTTTTATGGAAAAGATCGGAAAAGAAAAGGAAAATTATGTGCTTTCCTGTTATCAGGAGGCATATAAAAAGGAAAGAGGGGATAAAGCGCCTTTCCCGTACAGGCAGGAGGATTTCGGCGTTATCATTTTAAATATCAGCGAGACACTGCATATGGCGCGGATCGGGCTCGCCGAAGGCGGGGCGGTCAAAGGAGTATGCCTTTGCGCGTTCTGCTGCTATAACCCGCAGACAGATGAGGGGATATATTACCTGATACAAAAGGGACCCGGGAAGCAGAAGAACAGGCTGCTCACAGTGGATGAGCGCGGGGCATGCACGGATGCGGGGGAAGCGCCGGAGGAGGGAAGCGAACTGTTCGAACTGATGGGACGGGTGCCCTGGGCGAAGGAGTGATCCGTTCATAACTCATTTCTGAAAGGCTAACAGCCCGTCGGCATAGGCGAGCAGTACGGCCTTTCTTTTTTCGTCTAATGCTCGCCATTTGTCTAAAAGGATCATCTCATCTTCAGGGGTCTGCCCCATACTGGAAATATATCTGGTGTCGGAGAGACCGAGAATATAGTCACAGCTGGCATGAAAGATATCGGAAAGTTTCAGCAGGGTCGAAACACTCGGATAGTGTTTTCCGTTTTCGTAAGCGCTGACAGCTTCCTGAGAAACTTCCAGTTCTATGGAGAGACGTATCTGCGTCATCTGCTTTTCTTCCCGCAATTCCCGTATTCGATTACCCATATAAATTCTCCTGTGGAATGTTTGTTTGATAACTATATTGTAAAAGTTATATTTATATGATGAAGAAGATGTACTTATAAGAATGACAAGAATAACTTGTTTTTATTCATATAAATTGTATTCTTTTACGTTTTTAGAGCCAAAACAGTAAAAAACAGAATTTTTAACAAGTTATACTTGTATTTTAGAGAAGAATAAATTATAATAATCCTGATTGGGACAGAGTTTGGGGAACTGTCTTAATTTATGAAAGGAATATGGGACTTATAAGAAGGAGGACACAGAGAATGAAAAAAAGAATTATGGCAGTAATTCTGGCAGCTGCATTATGTGTCACGGCAAGTGCAACGGTACTGGCGGCAAGCTCCAGCACATCGGGAAGCTCCAGCAGCAGTTCTTCGCACAGCTCGTCATCTAAATCATCATCCGGCAGCGCTGTAAGTGAAGCGACAAAAGGTGATGTCAATACAGATTCTGTGAATGTGGCAGTTGCGGCGGCTGACGGAACAGTATCCAGAGTGAATCTGACAAAGTATTCCGCGCAGGTGAGCAATACTGTGACAGCAGTGGCAGCAAACTTTGCGGCTACCGGAAATCCGGGCCAGGCGGTTTCTTCAGTGCTCACAACGCCTGCGAGCGAACGGTTTATCGCAACGATCAATGCTTTGGGCGGAAATATTAAGATGGTTTATACGGGCGGTTTCAGTGTGAAATCTACGGCGCCCGGCCTGAACGGCAAAACGATAGCTTCTGTAGGCACCGTAAAGGGTGTTACACAGTACGCGTTTGTTATCCTGACCGCTGTAAACGCAGACGGCAGCGTGGAGATCGTGGAAGGCGTTGTCGATCCGGCAACCTTGAATGTAATGGGCGAATTTAACGGAACACCCGTAACGGTTACGGTTTCCGTTATTGTGGCTAAATAAAATTTGCGTTTATGTTAAATCAGGGAGTCTTGTCCCCAAAGATTCCCCGGTTTAAGTCCGGCAGGGAAACGGATTTCTCTGACGGACTTAAGCCGGCTTGGGCAAAGGATCTGAAAAATATGGAAAAGCAGCACCGCATGAATAAAAAATACAGAGAAAAAGAGAAGGCAAGGAAAAAAAAGAAGCGGAAGGGTTTCCATATCGCGTTTGGGATTTTTTCCGGTATCGCGATATTTATCACGCTTCTGGGACTTGCCTTTATTCTGGTGTATAAATCGGGACAGGCAAAACTGAAACAGTCTGCGGAGGGAAAGGCGCCGGAAGGGAGCTTTTTAACCGATGCGGAGAAGGAGCAGATCGCCAGAGAAAAAGCGGGGCTTACAGCCCTTCAGTGGGAAGATAACTGGGTTGTCATCGAAGATAAAATATATGCCTATGATGAAGAATGTGTCAATCTGCTGTTTCTGGGGATAGACAGGCCCGGAGATATCGGGGAAGAGACAGATTTTGATAATTGGGAGGCCGGGCAGACTGACGCCATCTTTATGGTTTCGCTGAATCCCTCCAAAAAAAGCGTGAGCATCATAGGGATACCCAGAAATTCGATGGTGAATGTGGATATATACGATGAGGAAAACCACAAGATCGATACGGTGTTTGACCAGATCTGCCTGCAGTACGCCTTTGCGGGAGGCGGGCAGCCCGGATTGGATAAAGTGGAGGAATCTGTGGAGACATTGCTGTACGGACTTCCTGTCCACGGGGCATTTGCCGTGGGCTATGACGCAGTGGGTATCATCAATGATATGGCGGGCGGCGTAGATGTGGAGGTCCTGGAGACATTTGAGACAAGCAGACAGAAATTTGTGGAGGGGGAGACACTGCATCTGGATGGGGATATGGCGCTTTCCTATGTGCGGGGACGCAATTTCGGACAGATCGGCAGTCCTACGCTGAGGCTGCAGAGACAGAAGCAGTATCTTGTTGCGCTGATCGATAAAGTGAGGGGAAAAGTCAAGGAAAACCCTATGCTGGTAAAGGATATGTATGGCGCGGTTTCTTCCTATATGAACACGGACGTTACGCTGGAGGAGGTCGTCTATCTGGCGGCGGAGTCCGTGGATTACAGATTCGGAGACGGTTCTTTCTATTTATTGCAGGGAGAGGACAGAGCGGTGGAAATACCTGAGGAAGAACGGAACCGGAAAAATGAGGCGGAACCCTTTTATGACGATTACTATCTGGATGAAGAAAGCATAAAAGAGATTATGCTGGAAGTGTTCTACGAAGAGGTAGTGACAGGAGAAGAGTAGTACTTATGATATGTGAAAGAGGAACGGTTCTTAAAACAGGAGGATGTTTTTCAAAAAAAATATGGATATTTGCTGCTGTTTTGGCCTGCACCTTGTTTTGGACAGGGAAAATGGCAGTGCTGGCAGAACCGGCGTCGCTGGAGTCCGAGAGCGCGGTGATTTATGAACAGATGAGTGCGGAAAGCAATGTGGTGGGAAATCTGGTAAGGGGCAGCAGCTTTGAACTGTCAGGGAGCGTGACTGCTGAGGACGGCAGTACATGGTACAGCGTATCTGCCTTTGGAATACAGGGATATATCCGGGGGGATGCGGAATTTGGGGAAGGCACGGATCATGGGGAAGATGTACCGGAGCAGGGTGCTGTGCCGGAAGAGGGAATTACCGGTCAGGAGGCTGATGCCGATGGGCAGGCAGGAGCGGAGAGGGCGGGACAGGATGGCGCAGGCGGGACGGAGACAGGGACTGACAGGGCGGAGGGAACGCAGACCGGGGATGATACACCGGAAGGAGAAGCACCGGAGGAAGAAGGAACAGAAGCGGAGGAGGGAACTTCGACAGAACAGCCTGCCGCGTATCAGGGAAATAATACCAGGGATAAGACATATGCCCTCGGCAGCAGCGGCTTGAAAGCGGAAAGCAGGATCGATCAGACTGAGGGGAGTAAAGAGAAAGCGATTGATAAAAGCGGGAAAAACACCGGGAGAATCAATACAGCATTTATATGTTTTATTGTGGCAATAGCCGGCTCTGCCGTGACAGCACTGGTCAGCTATAAAAAGATAAGGAAAGAATTAAAAGGAAGTAAAGTCGTAAAAATAAGTCAGACAGAACTTTCAAAGCAGGACAGAACCAAAAAGGCTGCAAATAAAAAGAAAAGGCACAGAAAGAAAAAAGGAAAAACAAAAAAGAATGGAAACGCAAAAAAACAACAGTCCTGAGGGAGCGGAAACGGATACATTCGATCTGGAGTGGGACGAAACGGAAATGGGAGCAATAGAGCTGGAAGATTTCGGAGAAGAGGAAAATACGGATCATGATATGCCGCTTCAAAAGATCATCCTGCAGGTGAATGAGCCGGGGGAGGAGGGCGCGCTGGATCTGGTCAACGTGGCGGGAAATATGGGGAAGAGCTGGAGATTTTTCGCCTATTTTCTCGTGTTTGCCGTGAGTATCGGCTTTTTTATTGCTGCCCTGAGCGTTGGACTTAAGGGACTTTTGGGGACAGGAAGCTATGCGTCGGCAGTGATCACTTTCAATTTTGACGGGATCGACGAAGGGCTGGACCCAAACGGAGGGCTTTTTCAGGTAAATAAAGTGAAATCCACGCCGGTGATCAATGCGGCGCTGGAAGATCTGGGCTGGGAAGGAAAAAATGTGGAAGCGATACGGGCGAACCTGAAACTGACGGGGATCATTCCGGAATCTGTAAAACAACAGATTGCCGTGATCAACACCGTAGCGGAATCTTCACCGGAATACTATGCCAATATTGAGGAGCTGAACTATTTTCCGTCCCAGTATACCGTGACGCTGACCCGCTGCAAGGGGATGTCCGGGGATGAGACAAGGGAACTGCTGGATGCTATCCTTGCGGCGTACAGGGAGTATTTTATGGACAGTTATGCCGATACATCCGTTTTGGGCGTGACGATGGATGTGCTCGCGGTGGAGAATTATGACTATATGCAGGCCTCTGAGATCATCGGAAACCAGATCGACACGATGCAGGTGTATGTGGATGCAAAAGTGGAGCAGGCACCGGATTTCAGGGCGAATTCCACCGGCCTCACGTTCAGCGACCTGTCCAGCTCCATTCAGGCTCTGCGGCGTCTGGATCTGAACAATTACAATTCTTTTATTCAGTCCAATAATCTGACGAAAGATGCCGGGACACAGGTGGATTATCTGAACTATCAGGTCAGACAGTATAACTTTGAGATACAGGAGCTGCAGAACCAGCTGTCTAATGTGGAAAGGATGATCACGGAATATGAGAAAGATCCTGTGATCGTTATGAGCAATCAGGAGTCTGTGACAGAGACAACACAGACAAGTGAATATTATGACCAGCTGCTGGAGCAGAAGCTTGAGCTGAACAGACAGATCAGTGAAAAAAATACGGATCTGAACGAAACCTACGGAATGATCGCCTCTCTGAACAGTGACGGAGGTGCGGGGAAAGAAGAGGATTATGCCTACGCGGATACCCTGCTGGAGAATCTGCTCGCCACGATGCAGGGCTGGACGGAACTGGTACAGAAAACGGCACAAGAGTATTATGAGTCGGAACTTTATGCCGATGCATACAGGGTATCGATCCCGGCGCAGTATACGCCAGTGGGAGGACTCGGGGAACTGATCAGGCGAATGCTGCTTGGCGGCGGGATCGGCGCGCTCGTGGTATTCGTAAGCTGGGCAGTCGCAGGACTGAAAACAGAGATTGTAAGAATGCGGGCAAAATAATATGCGGAAAGAATACGCGGCAGCATTAAAATGGATGAAATTTGTATGTGCCTGCAGCATGATCTTGTCATTCGGCTATGTGTGGCTTCTTTATTATAATGATTTTGCTTTTCAGGCGAACTGGCTGTACGGCGCGCTGGCATCCGTGGCCCTTTATATGGCAGTCTATCTGATGCTGGCAAGACTGTATGAGGCCTTTAATCTGGAGACCTGCCAGATCGGGGAGATAATTTTTTCGCAGGCGCTCTCGTTCGGGATAGCGGATCTGGTACTGTATCTGGAATGCTGCCTGATCCATGTGGGGGCGGTGGATGTTCTGCCGGGGGTCCTGATCTTCGTCCTGCAGACGGCTTTTTCGGCTGTCTTTGCCGTCTACGGCAAGAGATACCTGATGTACCGGGTAAAACCTTATAAGACCATCCTGATCAGCAGGGAGCTGAGGTTCAGCGAGGCGCAGCATTTTCGGAACCGTTTGGAAACTAAGCTTTATTATCTGTTTGATATCCAGAATACATATTACTGCCGGACAAACCTGAAAAAGTTTCCGTTAGAAGAGATAGAAAACTATGAGGCGGTGCTGCTGTATGAGGTGCCGGCAAACCTTCGGAGCAGGATATTTGCTTATTGTGTGGAAAAACAGAAGATCATCTATGTGACGCCGAGGCTGGATGACATCTTTTTATTCGGTTTTGAAAACAGCCATGTGCTGGATACGCCGCTGATGCGGTACGGGATATCGGCACAGGGGAAGAGAACGGCTTATCTGAGCAAGCGGTTCTGGGATATCGTGATATCCGTTATCATGCTTATTATCTTTTCACCCTTTATCATTCTTACGGCGGCTGCCGTAAAAATGGAAGACGGCGGGCCGGTCTTTTTCAGGCAGAAACGTCTCACCCTTCATGGCAGGGAATTTGAGATACTCAAATTCCGCAGCATGATCGTGGATGCAGAAAAGGCCGGGGAAGTCATCCCGTGCAAGACGGGGGACCGCCGCATCACCAGAGTCGGGCATCTCATCCGGGCGACAAGGCTGGATGAACTGCCACAGCTCTGGAACATCCTGAAGGGAGATATGTCTATCATAGGCCCTCGGCCCGAGCGGGTGGAGCATATGGAGAAATATATGAAGGAACTGCCGGAATTTTCCGCAAGGCTGCAGGTGCGCGGCGGCCTCACCGGCTATGCCCAGGTGTTCGGAAAGTACAACACCACGGCGGAAGACAAGCTGAAGATGGATCTGATGTATATCGAGAATATGTCGCTCTGGATGGATATGAAGATACTGTTTCTGACGGTGAAGACGATGTTTATTCCGGAGAAGACGGAGGGGTTTGGGGAGGAGGAGACGGGGGAGGATTAATATCCGTGGGTTCTGGCATGTTTTACAACGGGACTGCGGACTTTACAGGAGCAGGAAATCGGGCTGAATAAGCGGTGTACCTTGACAATTTTATACTTTACATTAGATTTGGTATATCCTTTACAATGTATACCTTATATGATATAATCGGAGAAAAAAAGAAGGGTAAGGTGCGTATGAGGGATATAGATATCAGCATCAAAAATTTTATTAAAATTCCGACGGGGTGCCGAAGGGGACAAAGATCGTTCCGGTAGTGACGCTTGTGTTCTATGTGGGAAAGGATGCGTGGGATGGGCCGCTCAGCGTGTATGATATGCTGGATATTCCGGACGACCGGAAAGAGTGGGCGAAAAAAACGATTCCGGATTACCGCATGAACCTGATCGATGCGAGGCATATGAAGGATGAGGATGTGGACAGGTTTCATGGGGATCTGAAAGCGTTTCTTATGCTTCTGGGAGACCGGTTCGACCGGGAACGCCTGAAGTCAGTGGTTGCCATGCACCGTGAAACATGGTATGCTTTAAGTGCGATCAAGAATGACAGAAGATATGCAGAATGTATAGAAAATATTCCATGTGGAGAAGCGGGAGGTGTAAATATGGATGCGGCGCTGGATTATCTCATAGCGGAAGGGGAAGCAAAGGTAAATAAACTGGGACTCCTTTTGACGGAAGCGGGGAGGACGGCGGACTTTTTGAAATCGTTGTCGGACCGGGATTTCCAACACAAGCTGTTCGTTGAGTTTGGACTGGAAGAGAAGAAATAGTTTTTCCTCATCAATAATTAAATAGGATAAAAAAGAATCTGATGTAAAGTATGGAATTGTCATGGCTTTGCGTCAGATTTTTTTATGTCTTTAAATG
>ERZ808028.377-NODE-377-length-39390-cov-20.931346_pt1 | contig 39390 bp, 43 predicted proteins | sample MGYA00380184_ERZ808028 | MGnify/ENA primary metagenome ERZ808028 (study PRJEB31490, sample SAMN06133397) | mouse gut metagenome | isolation source: J8_1 | host: mice | place: China: Chengdu | collected 2015-05 ...
CTGCTGTGGCTGATCGACCGTCTGGCCCCCGCCAGCTACGCCCGGTTCGTGGACGTGTTCGGCGGCAGCGGCACCGTTACCCTGGGCCGTCCCCTGCGCCGGGGCTGTATGGAGGTTTACAACGACTTCAACAGCAACCTCGCTAACCTGTTCCACTGCGTAAAGGAGCGACCCATGGCCCTGCTACGGGAGCTGGGCTTCCTGCCCCTGAACACCCGGGACGATTTCAATGTGCTCTACAGATTCTTCTCCCGGCAGGAGTTCACAGACGATCATCTGGCGGAGGAGCTGGAGCTGACCCAGGCCCTGCTGGAACCGCCCCAAGGGGAGGCGGTCCGCCGCCTGATGCTGGAGCGGGCCCCCAGGGGCGACCTGCGGCGGGCGGCGGACTACTTCAAGCTGGTGCGGTACAGCTTCAGCGGTGGGGCCAGCTCCTTTGCGGGCCGCCCCTGCGACCTGCGCCGGTTCTTCTATCTCGTCTGGGAGTGCTCCCGTAGGCTGAAGGACGTGGTGGTGGAGAACAAGGACTTTGAGGAGCTTATCACCCAATACGACCGGGAGGACACCTTTTTCTACTGCGACCCGCCCTACTACAACGCCGAATGTTACGAGGTGGTCTTTCCCAAGAGCGACCACGTCCGGCTCCACGACGCGCTGGCAAAGTGCAAAGGGCTGGTGATGGTGTCCTACAACTACTGCGATTTCATCTGCGGTTTGTACCGGGACTTTTACATCTTCCACACCACGCGGCCCAACAGCATGTCTCAGACAGCGGGCAGCGAGTACGAGGAGGTGGTGATGACCAACTACGATCCCCGCGTCCTGGGCGTTGACCGGGGCTGGCAGATCGACCTGTTCCAGAGCGGAGAGGACAGGGATGGCGGAGGGACGTACCGGCTGATCCACGAGCCCATCAAATACGAGGAGGAAAACGATCATGAGAAACATTAAACGGCAGAAGGAGTTTCTGCTCCCCAGCGAGGCGGTGGATATCTGCGGCTTCGGCCCCAGTGAGGCACTGTGTCTCCGGGTGGAGAGGGACGTGCTGGTGGCCATTCCCGCCGATATGACCGCGCTGCAGACGGTCCGCGTCATCGACGCCCTGACCTGCCTTTCGGCGCAGCTCCTGGGGAAGCTGAAGGATGCCTGCGGACCCTGCCGAGGCTGCCCGGACGGGTGCCCCTATGAGGGGGTGGGGGTGTATGGCCCGGAGGCGGAGCTGTCCGAGGATATTCGGGCGGAGATGGGCATTCCGGAAGGGCACAAGCTCCATGTGGAGGTGCGCGACGGCGTGGCCCATATCACCGATGGCGGGCAGCGGCACGATATCACCGACGTCCCCCCGGCGGTGCGGCGGATGCTGGAGGACATAGGGGCGTGCGCGGGCAGCCTGGATGAGCTGATGATGCTGGATGGCGAGGTGGTCCATCATGGCTGAGGCGCTGTACCCCTATTCGCGGGAGGCGGCCAAGCGGGAGGGTGAGCTGGGCAGGTGGAAGGAAAGCCACCGGGCCAATATCAAGTGCGCCCGGGACATCAAAAACCTCATCGACTCCCATGCCCAGCACGGCCAGCTGGAATCGGACTGCGCCCGGATGGCGCTGGACTGGTGGGGCTTCCTCCGGGTGCAGTTCGTGCTGTCCAACACCCTCACCGCTGCGGACGGGCTGGGCTTTGAGCCGGACAGCCTACATTGGGCGCGGTCTGTTTTTGTCCCGCCCGACAAGACCAACGGTGAGTTCAGAGTCCAGGCAGACAGAGCTCTGCTGGCCCAGTTTGTCCAGCAGGTCCACGCCGAGTACCAGGAGCTGGGGATGTTCGGCCCCGAGCACTGCGGCGGCGCGGACCAGGACTACACCGGGAAGGTGCTGGTCCTGCGCCCGGACAGGCTGAAAGACGAGTGCTGGTCCCCCCAAAACCAGCTGTGGTATGGGGAGGGCGGCTTTGGCTGTTCCCCCACCTCCAGCGGACGCGCTGTCTACGCCACCTGCCTGGGGGACGGCGAAAAGACCCGCTGGAACCGGGCGGACTTCATGGGCGTGATGGATGAGCAGCACCTGCCGGACTGGGCGGCGGAGAAGCTGGCTGAGCTGCGCGGCCTCCAGCAGGAGCAGGTGGACAGCCCCGCTCAAGGCGGCATGGAACTGAGGTGATGGCCATGCTGCAATTCTACGTGGTGGATAATCTGTGGAAGGGAACGCTGGACATCCATCATTTTCGGTCCCTGTCCGATGCCATCCGGGCTTACAAAGCCCTGCCTGCCTCCAACCAAAAAACCCTGGGCCTCCAGAGGGGTGCCGACTCCATCGACCTGGCGCGGTGTCTGCCCCTGTTCCCGACAGACCGGGAGGGCGAGGACGTGATGGTACTGCGGTTTCTGGAATTCCCCCTGTGGAAGTCCGACCCGCAGGTCATGGAGATCGCCCGGGAGCTGGCCTCCTGGCTGCACATCCGCTACTGCCTGTACCGGCGCTGCATCATCCCCACCCCGGACCGGGACAAGCTGCCCCGCGCCCTGCGGGGGAGATACCTGTGGCCCGATGATCCCGGTAATCCCTTCAGCGCCGCCAAATGGGTCTATGTGGCTGGGGTGGGCAGGCTGTCCGCCGACGAGTTCAAGCGGCGTTTTATGGACGACAGCGGCATTCGGTATCCCCTGGTGGTCCACATCAGCGCCTGGGGCATGGATGCTCGGGGCAATTACAAGTCCCTCCAGGTATCACCGTGGGAGTTCCATCTGCTGACCCACGCCGTCAGGCCGGGCAAATGAGCGTGGATATGTTTTTCGGGCATCCGAGAGCGCCCCCCTCGTCCATACCCGCGCCTGTTTCGAAAGCCGCTTCGCTGGGCTTTGCCGCGATGTTCAACGCGGTGCTGGACGCCTACAAACAGGAGATGGCGGCTGTCCTCCAGCGCAGTCAAGCCCAAGAGGACGGCCGCTCGCTTCAGGAGGAGCGGGATGAGTCCATGCTCCCCGACATGACCATGTAAAAAACGAAGGAGATATCAAAATGAAACACAAGATCATTCCCAACCTGCTGGCGCTGGCCTTCGCCGCCACGCTGATCCCCGCCGCGTTTGCGGCAGCCCCGCCCACCCCCTGCTACCCCACGTCCGTCACCCGGAGCGAGGACGGCGCCCAGATCCGCAAGGTGTACGACCTGGGCCCCCAGGACGACCCCGCGGGCATCTCCCGCTCCGACTTCGAGCAGGAGGGCTTTGTGTATACCCTCACCGACCTGCTGAAGCAGGAGGCCCCTGAGCGTGAGGAGCGGTTCCACACCGAGACGGTGACCTTGGAGAGCAAGAACAAGGACATGGAATCCGTGCTGGCCCTTCTGCCCGCCCAGCGGGAGTTCACCACCGAGGACGGCCTCACCGGCGTCCTGTCGCTGAAGCTGGACACCGTCCAGGTGAATGTGGCGGGCTATGGCAGCTCCACCCGGCAGGTGTCCGCCACCCGTTCCTATCCCAGCCTGGCGGGCCAGGACACCTCATACATCCCCAAGGAGATCACCGACAACGGGCGCACCCTGGAGCTGGCCTCCATCGACTGGCGGACGGACAACACTGCCAACGAGGACGGTTACGCCGTGGGCGACCGCTATACCGCTATCGCCACCTATACCGGCAGCGCCACCAGCTCCTATGTGAAGGGCTACGTGGTCACTGCGGACTACAGCGGCACGGTGTCCCGCATCGCGCTGAACAAGGTGCGCTATGTGGCCATTTTCGAGGGTGTGCCCCTGGTCCCCGCCGAACCCGAGCCCACACCCGAGCCCAGCGAGGAGGTGCGGGAACCCGCCCCCGTCCAGTTCCACTGGGCCTATGTGCTGGTGCCCCTGGGCGTGATCACGGCCATCGGGGGCGGCATCGGAGCGGCCCTGTACATCAAGAAGCGCCGTGAGGACGGCTATGAAAACGAGGAGGACAGCCAGTGAAGAAATTGAAAACCCTGCTCACCACCGCTCTGTGCCTGTGCGCCGTGTGCGCCCTGGCGCTCCCCGCCCACGCGCTGGAGTATAACATCAACGCCCCCGGCGACCCGGAGTACGGCAAACCCACCTCCTTCGAGCCGGTGGTCACCGCTGACGGCGGGGCCATGAAGAACGAGGACGTGTCCAAGAACGCCGCCCTGATCCCGCCCGGCTTCGGCACCCCCACCAGCTATGTGCTCAACACCGGGGAGCACCTCACTCCCAACCTGGTGCCCTCCCAGATGGCGGGGGCCGGGCAGGTAAACGGGAACGTGGCTGTGGTCACGCCGCCCGCCTCCGGGGGCGTCCCCGACAGCATGGGCAGCTACCCCATCACCGACACCAGCACTTTTCCCTCCACCTCGGCGGGCTTTACCGAGGTGACCAACGAGCTCTACTGCAGCGACGGCAGCCTGGGGACTCTGAATATCCCCTCCATCGGCCTGACGGTCAAGGTGTTCGAGGGTACCGGCTCCGCGCCGCTGCTCAAGGGCGCGGGCCACTTCGAGGGAACCAGCATCTGGGATGGCAATGTGCCCGTGGCCGGACACAACCGGGGGGTGCGCAACGATTTTGGGCGCATCCATACCCTGCGCCCCGGTGACACCATCACCTTCACCACCAGGCTGGGCACCCGTACCTACGCGGTCACCGGGGTGGCCAAGGTATCCGTCAACGACGTCAGCGGCCTGGATCCCACCAGCGTCAACATGGTGACTTTATACACCTGCGTCAATGACCAGCCCGCCTACCGCTGGTGCGTCACCGCCCGGGAGGTCTGACGCCTCCGCTGTGCAATATGCTTCGTTTCCCCCTCTGTTTTTCTCCATAAGGCGCATTGGTTGTTCTCGACTTCCTGCCCAGGTTTTGGTATTGTAGTATCAGCGGATACACCAAACAATGGTAAGGAGGAATCATGATGCGCAGAATGAGAGAAGCGGTATTTCTGGGGCTCGGCATCCTGGCGGGCCTCGCCCTGAGCGGTCCCGCCGCCCAGGCGGCGGAGGCGGTGCTCACCGCCCGCCCCACCAGCCAGACGTTCTATGTCTACGGCCAGCAGGTCCAATTTGAAGCATATGAGATACACGGAAACAACTTCGTGAAGCTCCGGGACATCGGAAGGATCGTAGACTTCGGCGTGACCTACGACGGCGCCACCAACACCGTCCATATCGATCCCAATGCCCCCTACGTCGAGGAGGTGACACCACCTGCACAGACCACGCCCTCCCCCTCGGCCCTTACGGAAGAAAGCGTGAGGGCAATCATCAAAGGTCTTCGAGAAATCTATCCCGCTGGAACAGTTTACCCAACACCTTATCGTTCCACCAGCAATGGTCCATACAGCAGAGGGATACACTGCTCCGGCTGGGCAACCCTGTGTTCAGACGCCGCATTTGGCAACCTGCCTTGGCAGCGGGTGGAACAGCCGGTCTGGGAACAGATCCGCGCTGGAGACTTGATACGGCTCGACACAGAGTCCTCCGGTCATGTGGTCGTGGTTCTGGACAAGACCGATGAGTATATCAAAGTCACCGAAAGCGGCAACAACAACAAAGTACTCTGGAGCGGGCAATACTTCCGCTGGTGGTTGGAAGAACAGCCCGGATACACCCAATACACACGCTATCCCAACTAAATACCCCACATGAAATGGCCGGACTGCGAAAGCAGTCTCCTCCATCGAAACGGGGCCGGACTGCGAAAACAGTCCGGCCCCGTTTTTGATTGGAGGAAGATATCTTGAAACACAGTTTGTTCAACCGCGCCCTGAGCCTGCTCCTGGCCCTGGTGTGCGTCATGGGCATCCTGCCCCTGTCCGCCTTTGCCGCCGAGGGCCTGTCCAGTGCCCCCGGCTCCATCACCCAGAAATCCTCCGCTTACATGACCATTGGCGGCCGCTCCGTCCGATACAAGGCCGCCAGCAGCACCATCAACAATGTGGGCCTGCCCTATGTGTTCAACGAGCAGGTGGATGTGCCCGGTTTTGGTTCCACCCGCGCCCTGTGCGCCTACCAGCGGGGCACCCTGGGACCGGGGGCCAACGGGCAGCGGTGGAACTTTAAAAATGAGGTGAACAGCGCCTCGCTGAAGGTTCTGCTCACCTACGTCTATTCCCACACCTACGGCAATTTCACTGATTCGGGCGATGCTGTGGGGTTGGAGCACTGGAACCAATATTGGTCCGACATTTGGTTCCTGGTCGCTCAGGCCATGTCCTGGTACTACGAACACGGTATCATCCTGGATGTGAACTCCAACCGGGAGGGGTACATCGAGCAGGTTTCGGAGGAGTTTGTGGCCGCCATGCGGCTGTACCACGAGACCTATGGCCAGTCCTCCTGGATCAAGGACTGGAGCAAGATCGGCACCCATTCCATCATTGACAGTAACGATGGAGGCAAAACGGGCTACTCCGCCTATGATTACATCGCCACTGGAGTGAACCTGGTGCTGAATCATCCGGAGTATTACCACGACTATCATCTGTGGATATACGAGTGGGACAAGTCCCAGCCCTGGAAGCTGACCGGCCAGTCCGGCACTCCCATGCAGCATCTGTTAATCGCGATTCCGAGTCCGGATGATGACGAGGTCTCTCTCAAAATGGTGGTAAAAAAACTCGAGGCGGGCAGCAACAAGCCTTTGGCCGGTGTTTCCTTCAAAATCGAGAGCGCGGACGGGTCCGGCGACTTCTCCATTGTGCGCCAGACTGGCGCGGACGGCACCATCACTTTGACAAAAGAGGCAGATAATCTCACACCCGGCCAGTTCACCATCACCGAGGAGGCCGTTCCGGAGGGTTATGTGCCCCAGACTGCGTCCCAGACGGTGACTGTCCTGCCCAACAGCTCCGTGGCCAACACCTTCACCTTTTACAACGAGCCCAGCGGTGGCGGCGGTGGCGGCAGTGGGGAGGGTTCCATCCGCAAGGTGGACAGTGACAACCCCACCGTGGGCATCCCCGGCGCGGTGATCCGCATCACCAGCGTGAAGCTGGACGAGGGCGGCAGCTTCTTTGGGGAGTACATCACCGGGGACGGCGGCTATATCTCCAAAGAGGAACTGGATTTCTCCAACCTCCCCTTGGGCAGCTTTTTGGCGGAAGAAATCACTCCGCCGGAAGGATTCAGCCTCAGTTCCGACGTTTCCAAAGTGAAACAGCCCTTCGTGTGGGACGGGGAGCATGACGTCAGCCTCGTCTTTGAGAATTCCAGCAAGGTCAAGATCCAGCTGAAGAAAGTGGATGAGAGCGGCAGCCCCTTGGCTGGCGCTATTATTGTGATCCTGCGGGACGGGCAGGTGATTGGCACCGAGGAGACCCAGGCCGACGGCACCATCACCGTATCCAACGTGTCCGAGGGATACTTTGAGTTTCGGGAGGTATCCGCCCCGGAGGGCTTCGACTGCGACCGATCCCCTGTGGGAGTTTATGTGGACGCTGAGGACATTCAGGGCGAACAGACCATCGTGGTCACCAAGGTCAACCATTTCAAACGCTCCTTGACCATCACCAAGCGCGATCAGGAGAGCGGCGCCCCCATACCCAACACTTCCTTCCACGTCAGGGGCATCAACATCGGTTATGAGAACGACGTGGTCACCGGCGCGGACGGAAAAGCGGTGCTGGAGGCCCTGCCCAGCGGGTGCTATGAGATTGAGGAAACCGCTGTCCCCTCCCCGTGGATCCTGGACACCAACAATCGCAAGACCGTTTGGATTGATGCCAAGCAGGGTAAAGACGTGGTGGCGGACTTTGTCAACAGCACTCGGCCCGGCATCCGGCTTTTGAAGGTGAACGGGCAGACTGGGGAAGTTGTTGAGGGCGCTATTTTCAAAATTGAGGAAGTGAACGGCGGTTTTACCGACCAGCGACAGACTTCGTCGGACGGAACCATCTTTTGGGAGGGGCTTCGACCCGGGGCGTTCAAAATTTATGAGGTGACTCCCGCCCCCAATTATGTCCACGATGATACGGTCCACATCGTTCACTTGGAACCCAACCACACCACCACCATCGAGCTGACCAACCTGGTCAAGCCCACCCTCAAAATTCTGAAGGTCGATTCTATCACGAAGAACCCCGTGGCCCAAGCCCAATTCAGAATCTGGCGGGCCTCCGGGGACACCAAGACCGGCGAGTACAACGACCTGGGCACCTTCTATTCCAACGAGGCGGGCGAGATCGTCCTCGAGCATACCGACCCGGGCTGGTTCAAAATTTCTGAGCTGGAAGCCCCCTCTGGGTACTCCATCAAGCAAGCGGATCATGAGTTCTATCTGGCCGCGGGCGAGACCAAGACTGTCCAGGTGGAGAACACCCCCCTGTCCGCACTCGTGGTCTATAAATATGATCGAATTTCCGGGGAGCCGGTGGAGGGCTGCATTTTTCAGATTAAGTATCTGTCCGGGACCTCCGGCACAGGCGGCACTGTGATCGGCACCTACCGCACCTCGGCAAACGGTTCCTTCACCGTCACCGGCCTCCAGGCCGGGGCCTACATCGTCGAAGAACTGGCCAGTGACAGCGGCCACATCGTGGACGCCGCCCCCCAGACCGCCTACATCTCCGGCAAACAGCAGGATGTGGTGCAGCTCTACTTCGGCAACAGCCCCAAGTCCTCCCTCCTGATCTCGAAGGTGGACGCGAACGATGGGAGCCCGCTCAGTGATGTGGAGTTTTTGGTCACCACCTCGGACGGCGCCCTGCTGGGCAACGCCAATGGGAAATATGTGACGGACAGCACGGGGACCATCCTGATCGAGAATCTCGACCCCAACCTGACGCTGGTGGTGCGGGAAACCAGGGCCAAGCCCAATTACCTGTTGGACGATGTGCCCCAGACCATCAAAACGAAGCCCGGGGAGACTGTGAGGCTGGAGTTCAGGAACAAAAAGCTGGGGAATCTCGTGATCCACAAGCTGTCCAGCGCCGACAGGAGCCCCATTGAGGGGGCCCAATTCAAATTGACCTATGCGGACGGGAAAGTGGTGGACGCGGCGGGAGGCCAGTTGTCCTCCAACGGGCTGTACTGGTCCAATGCGGAGGGCCAGATCATCGTCTCCGGCATCACCGGCACCATCGTCTGCACGGAGGTGTCCAGCGCGCCCGGGTTCGCCATCGACCCCAATACCCGCACCCAGACTGTGGTAGTCAACCCGGACGGCGACACCCAGGAGCTCTATTTTTACAACACCCCTCTGTGCTCCCTCACCATCTCGAAGGTGGATTCGGTCAGCGGCAAGCCGGTACCCAAAACCACCTTTACCGTGAAGTACGCCAGCGGGGAGCTGATCGGGCGCTACACCACCGGGAGTGACGGGACCGTTACGGTCAGCGGCCTCCTGCCCGGCTCCACCGTGGTGGTAACTGAATACAAGGTGCCCGACACCCATGTGCTCAACACCACACCTCAGACCATCACCCTGAAAAGCGGTTCCAATACCGTTACCAGCGGCGGCGTTACCGGGGGAAACGGCAATGGCGGCGGCAACAACCTGGATTTTGAGAACGATCCCAAGATGACCCTCACCATCCGCAAGTACATCAAGGGGACTGACCGGGAGCCCCTGGCCGGGGTGTGCTTCAAGGTCACCGAGGGCTCCGGCGCCCCTGTCGGCCCCGGCGACGGCACTTTTTATACCAATTCGGCGGGGGAGATCGTGATCGAGGGCCTGGAGCCCGGAACCACCGTAACCGCGCGGGAAATCTCCACGGTGGAGGGGTTCGTGCTGGACGGCGAGCCCAAAACCATCAAAATCAAGGCTGGCGCCCAGGCCCCGGAGCTGGTCTTCTGGAATGAACGTGCCGGTTCCCTCGTGATCCAGAAAAAGAACAGCTTGGACGGCAGCCCCCTGGCCGGGGTTCAATTTCTCTTGACCTACGCCGACGGCAGCTACGTGGACGCGGACAACGGCCACATGAGCAGCAAGGGGCTGTATGAGACGGACTCCTCGGGCGAAATTCGGATCACTGGGATCACGGGCACCGTCATCGCAAAGGAGCTCAAGACATTGCCCGGGTTCACCATCGACCCGGCCACCCAGAGCCAGACGGTCACGATCCGGCCCGACGACTGCCAGACCCTGGTTTTCTACAACACGCCTGTCGGCAATTTTGAGCTGATCAAGGTGGTGGAGGGGAACGAGAGCAAGCGCATCCCCAACGTGACCTTCGAGATCCGCCGTGTCAGCGATGATGCCCTGGTGGACACCATCACCACCGGCAGCGACGGCAGGGCCACCCTCCAGCTGGACGCGGGCAATTACTATGCGGTGGAAACTGAGTGTCCGAAGGAATTCAAGCTGGATCCCACGCCCCACTATTTCACCATGAAAGATGGGGAAAACACCACATTGACCGTGAAAAACAAGGCTTTCTCCGGCATCCAGATCCGCAAAACCGACAGTGTGACGGGCCTGGGAATCTATGGGGTTTCCTTTTTGCTCTATGATAGCACGAACAAGCCCATTGGGCAGTACACCTCGGATGACAGGGGATACGTCTACATAGAGGGCTTGGCGGACGGTGGCCGCTACTACCTGCGGGAGCTGGAGAATGAGGGATATGTCCCCGACACCCAGATGAAAACGGTCTACGTCAAGGCGGGCGAGGTGACCCTGGTGGAGTGGAAGAACACCCCCATCACCGGGCAGATCCAGATCAAAAAGACCTCTGAGGACTACAACCCCATGAACGGCTGGCCCGCCGGTACCCCCATCCCCGGAACCGAGTTCGAAATCTACCACTACCGCACCGGCAACCTGGTGGACACCGTTCGGACCGATAAAAATGGCGTTGCCGTGTCCAAGCCCCTGCCCTTGGGACGCTATAAAGTGGTCGAATCCAAATCTGCGGCTTTTTACGGCCTGGACAAGACCCCCATCGAGGCGGAGCTCGAGCACGCGGGCCAGATCGCCATGGTGGCCATGACCAACAAGGCCCTCAGCACCAATGTGTCCATCAAAAAGACGGGCTATGCCGAGGTGATGCCGGGCCAGGATATCCGCTACACGTTCAGCGAGATCGGCAACAACTCCACCACCGCGCTCACCTCCTTCTACTGGAGGGACACCCTGCCGGTGCAGGCGGTGCGGCTGAACCGCATCTTTACCGGCACCTACAACGCCCCCGGCAATTACAAGGTGGTCTATAAGACCAACCTGAGCAATGGCGAGTACCGCACCATGTACGACAACCTGTCCACCGCCAAGAACTACACGCTGGACGCCTCTCCCGTGGCGCTGGGGCTGGCCTCCAACGAGTATGTCACCGAGTTCATGCTGGTCTTTGGCGTGGTTCCCGCCAATTTCCGGCAGGTGGAGGCCCCCAGGGTGGACTGCAAGGTGCTGTCCACCGTGAAGGGCGGAAGTCAGTTCACCAACAACGCCGATGTGGGCGGGGTGCACAACGGGCAGTGGATCCAGGCGGTGACCCGCTGGACCACCAAGGTCTACGGCACCCCCCCCAAGCTGCCCACCACCGGCTATTGAGCCAGCTAACTATGGAGGGCCGCCCAAATGGACGGCCCTCCATTATTAAAAGCATTCCTATAGAACGTGAAGAAAGGGATGATATTGCAAAAGTAAAATCTCCCAATCTAAGATGGGAAAGGAGCCGGAAACTCTGACCCATCAAAAAGAGAAGGAGATTTTACAGCATGAAAAAGAAAAGCCAGTTGAATCAGAAGATAGAAGCAGTCACGCTGCGGACGCTGGTGGTCGGCATCGACATTGCCAAAGAGAAGCAGTGGGCACGATTTGTAGACTGCCGGGGCGTGGAGTGCGGGAAAGCAATGTATTTTCGCAACGACAGGACTGGCTTTGAGGCTATTTTAGCAAGGATGCGGCAGATAAGCAAGGAAAACTCATTTGCAGAGGTGATTGTGGGGATGGAACCAACAGGCCACTATTGGAAAGCGCTGGCAAACTATTTGATGAAGCAGGAAGGCATCCATGTTGTGTTGGTTAACCCGTATCACACGAAAAAGGCAAAGGAGCTGGATGACAACAGCCAAACGAAGTCAGACAAAAAAGACGCGCTGACGATAGCGAGGCTGGTGAAGGACGGAAGATACTCCGAAGTATATCTGCCCCATGATGTCTACGCTGACCTGCGCGTGCTGACAACAGCCCGGAACAGCGTCAACCGGCAGAAAAACGCCCTTGAAAATACGATCCTCGCTGTGATGGATGAATATTTTCCTGAGTTTACAAAGGTATTCAAGCATCCCTTCAAAGGGAAAGCGGCCATGCAGGTACTGAAATCCTGTCCATTCCCCAAGTACATTCTGCAGCTGGGGATAGCGGGAGTCCTGACGGAAATCAAAAAGGCGGTAAAGAAAAGTGTGGGCATGAAGCGGGCCCAGCTGCTGGTGGACACCGCCCAGGCTTCTGTGGGCGTGGATTATGGCATAGATTCAGCCCGATGCAAACTCCGGCTGCTCCTGGAGTCATTAGAGCTTGCCAACCGCCAGCTGGCTCAAATCGAAGCGGAGATGGCGGTAGCCTTGCAAAAGACCGGCATGGCGGAATATTTGTTGAGCATCAAGGGCGTTGGCGTCGTATCCCTGGCGGTATGCCTGGGGGAACTCGGCGATCCGCTGCGCTTCGATGACCCACGGCAGTTGAGCCGTCTGGCCGGATACAACCTGGTGGAGGACAGTTCCGGCAAAAACAAAAGCGGAACCTGCATCTCCAAGCGGGGCAGGAAAGGGCTTCGCCGCGTCCTTTATCAGATGGCACTGACCTGTGTGGCGGTAAACCCAGAGTTGAAAGAACTATATCATTACCTCAAAACCAGGGCAGTGAACCCATTGAAGAAAATGCAGGCGTTGGTCGTCATCAGCAAGAAGCTGCTGACCTTGATCTATACTCTGGCAAAGAAAAAGCAGTATTACAATCCCGCCAAAGTGTTTGGCGAAGTCCGCAAAAACCAGCTCATGGCAGCGTAAAGTCGTTTTGCGCTGCTATCATATCGCAGGTAAAGGCACAGGGTCAGGGAGATTTCCTCCATTTGTGTCAGCGCCATTTCAAAATGTCGATTTTCGCCGAAATGGGATGTCGATTTTTACAGGGCAGCATACAGGTGTTATACAGCCTTATACACCACATCACTTGCCGGCTTGAAGCCCGTCAAGCCCTGATTTATCAGCTTGTTTTAGGCTTGACGGGCGAAAACGGCAAGTATAATCATTCAAAGGCTGTACACCTTTACCCGCCATTTTTCGACATTTTCTGTTCGGCGAAAATCTACAAAATCGCATCGGCGCTGACAATTTGCCCACTGAGGCTGTTTGCAAGCATAATCCCGCCCTGTGCCTTTATCCATATATGCTGAATGAAGGAATGTGAGGACTTTGATCCTGTGAGTGCTGATAGGGTCAGCATTTGGATGTCCCGCCTGCGGTTCTGAGTGGTGCGTAACCCTTTGCCAAGCCATTTTGTCCTAATAATTATTTCGGGAGATCTGTTGACTTTTTTCAATTTTTGAGATAGGAGGAAAACAATATGAACAAGTTCAAGAAGTATCTTCGTCCCGTGCTTCTGGCCCTTCTCCTGTGCGCTCTGTGCTGCGCCCCGGCCTTTGCCGCCTCCAGCGGTGGCTCCGGGGTGGCGGACGTGGTGGAAAAGACCTGGAAGGACGCCGCGGGCCAGATCAAGACCGTGGTGGACAACGTGGTGTTCCCCGCTCTGGACATGATCCTGGCCATCGCCTTCTTCGGCAAGGTCGGCCTGGCGTACTTCGATTATAAAAAGCATGGCCAGTTCGAGTGGGCGGGCCCGGTGATCCTGTTCGCCTGCCTGGTGTTCGTCCTCACCGCCCCGCTCTACATCTGGACCATCGTGGGGCTGTGATCACTGCCCCGCCGGACGGATGAGGCCCTTTTTGACACAGGTGGCCAGGTCCACCCGCTTCACCTCGTCCATGTCCTCGAACGCGATGAGGGCAATGCTGCCCAGCCGCCCCAGAATCTCGCCCTTTCCGAACTGCTTGTGCTCTACCTCGGCCCCGGCCATGAAGTTCTCCATCCGCTTGGCCAGCTGGGCCGGGGTGGGGGCGTCCTCGTAGGCGGGACGGCTGACCCGTTTCGGCTTGGGCTGGGGATTGAACTGGGGCTCCGGGGTCGCGGGCGGCTCCTCCCCCAGAAGCTGGTCGATGAAAGTCCGGCCCGCCGCCATGGGTTCCCCGAACCGGCTCTCGTAGCACAAGAACTCCAGCTGCTTTTTGGCCCGGGTGGCCCCCACGTAGAACAGCCGCCGCTCCTCCTCCAGCGCGGACCGTCCCTCGTCATCGTGAGGGAACGGGTCTGAAGGGAAGGCGCCGTCCACCGCGTCGATGAGGATGACACGGTCGTACTCCAGCCCCTTGCTGGCGTGGATGGTGGACAGCACGAAAGGGCAGGCCGGGTCTGGCTCCAGGCCCTCGATGGTGTCCCGAAGCTCCCTCAGCCGCAGAAGGAACGGCCCCGTGGCCGGGGTCTGATTGGCCAGGGACAGCAGCACATCCAGCTTGGACGTGTCCATCTTCTGCTCCCGCAGATAGTCCCCGTAGCCCATGAACTTCACCAGCCGCTGGATGGCGGCAAAGCTGGTGAGCTGGGGAAATTTCGAGTAGTGGGTCTGAAGCGCCCGCAGCTTGCCGTACTGCCAGGGTTCCAGCCCCTCGTTTGCCAGCAGGCGGTCGAACACCGACTCGTCCTCGGCCATCCCACGGAGCATGGCCGCCAGCACCGGCTTCTTTACCTTGAGATCCAGCTTGTAGTAAAACCGAAGGAACTTTTCCCAGTTGGCGTCGTCAAAGGCGAACTCCAGCATATCGGTGACATCCCGCACGATGGGGCTGGAGAAGAAGAAGCCCTCCCGCTGGCGGCAGGCGTAGGGGATACCCTCCCGCTCCAGCAGGTCGATGAGGGGCAGGGCGCTGTCGTTGTTGCGGTACAGCACCGCCGTCTGCTCCTTGCAGTTCTGGGCCACTTTCAAGAGGTAGTTATATTGGCGGTTGTAATCCGCCAGCGCCACCTTCTTCACGGGCGCACCCTGGGGATTGTCCGTGCGCATATGCTTGGGGCGGCGGCTCTCATTGCGCTGGATGAACGAGTCCGCCGCCTCCACGATGGCCTGGGTGGAGCGGTAGTTGGTCTCCATCATCAGCACCCTGGCCCCCGGCCACACCTGCTCAAATTCCAGCAGGGCCTGGGGCCACGCCGCCCGGAAGCCGTAAATGCTCTGATCCTCGTCCCCCACCATGAAGATGTTGCGGGACCTGGCCGCCAGCAGGCGCAGGATGGCGTGCTGGATCTTGGACGTGTCCTGTGCCTCGTCAACACAGAGAAAGGGCCAGCGGCGCTGAAAATGAGCCAGAATATCCGGGTGCTGCCGGAAAATGCGGTAGGTGAACACCATCTGATCGTCAAAGTCCATGAGGCGGTGTTTCAATAGAAACGCCTGGTAGCCCTTGTAGACTGACGGAAAATCCATGCCGTCCACCTGGTGGGCCTCCACATCCGCGTCGCTGAACATCATGTTCTTACAGTAGGTGATCTGGGTGCGGGCCTCCTTCACCTGCTGATCTGGAGGGTATCCGCCCCCGCCCTTGGACAGCAGCTCCCGGATCACCGCGTTGAGCTGGGCCTCATCGTCCGCCAGGGCGAAGGGCTGGGCGCCCTTCTGGGCGGCGTAGTAGCGGATCGCCACCGCGCACAGGCCGTTGATGGTGCGGAAGGTGAGCTTGTCTGCGTATTCTTCGCCAAAAAAACGCACGAACCGGGCCTTCATGTCACGGGTGGCGGCAACCGTGTATGTAACGGTGAGGATGTTCTCCGGGCGGATATTTTTGCAGTAGATCATGTACCCCAGGCGGGTGACCAGCACGGTGGTCTTGCCGCTGCCCGGCACCGCCAGGAGCAGCACCGGGCCGTCCACCTGCCGCACCGCCGCCTCCTGCTGGGGGTTCAGGCGGACGCGGTATTGGGTCTTGAATTCGCTGTAGGTCATGGACTCACCCCACCTTGGAACGTCGATCATGAAGGAAGTGATTATGATAGAAACGATTCTGTTGGGCGACGCGGCGGAACAGCTGCGCACACTGGACGCGGACAGCGTCCACTGCTGCGTCACCTCGCCGCCCTATTACGGCTTGCGGGACTACGGCGTACCGGGCCAGATCGGTCAGGAGACAACCCCAGAGGAGTACATTGGCAAGCTGATTCAGGTTTTCTGGGAGGTGCGCCGGGTGCTGCGCCCGGACGGCACCCTGTGGCTCAATATCGGGGACAGCTACACCAGTGGTGGAAGAAAAACCCGGGATCATGACAAAAAGCTCCCCGCCCGGGCTGCGAACCGACGGCCCAATATGCCAGGGGGCATGAAACCCAAAGACCTGATGGGCATACCATGGGCACTGGCTTTCGCGCTGCGTTCGGACGGCTGGTACCTGCGCCAAGACATCATCTGGCACAAGCCCCGGTGCATTCCGGAGAGCGTCCGGGACCGTTGCACCAGGAGCCATGAATACATCTTTTTGCTCTCCAAATCGGAGCGCTATTTTTTTGACGCTGACGCAATCAAAGAGCCCGCGGCAGAAAGCACAAAGATTCGGATGGCGCAGGATGTCCAGTACCAGGCGGGCTCGTTTCGTCAGCCGGGGAAAACCAACGGCCCGTTGAAACCGGGCGGCGATGGGGAAACCCGAAACAAGCGGAGCGTGTGGAGCGTATGCCCCGCATACTACAAGGGCGCGCACTTCGCGGTGTACCCGGAAGGGTTAGTGGAACCCTGCGTCCTGGCTGGATGCCCCGAGGGTGGGACCGTGCTGGATCCCTTCATGGGCAGCGGCACCACCGGGGTGGTAGCCAAGCGCCTGCGGCGGAATTTCATCGGCATCGAGCTCAACCCGGAATACCGGGAAATGGCGCTGGCCCGGATCGACGCCACAGAAATCGAATATGAGCAGATGAAGCTGCGGGTCGGACCCGGTGCATAAACCGGGTCCGGCTCCGCTTCATTCCACCCAGAACACCCGCCCGTCCTTGCGCTCCGCGGCCTTCGGAGGCTCGCCGTCTATATAGCCGACAGCACAATGGCCGATGCCCTCCCACTCGCCGCCGATCCCGAGACTGGACAGGAGCTCCTGGTACTTGGCCATCTCAAATTCTTCCCTGGCGCGGTGGATCCAGATGCTCCCCAGCCCCAGCGCGTGGGCCGCCAGCATCATGTTCCCCATGACCAGGCTCCCGTCATAGACACGGTTTGGCCAATCCTTTTCCGCCAGGACAATCAAAATAGCGGGAGCGCCGTAGAAGGGATCGAAGCCCTCCTCCCAGCCGCCGATCTCACAGTTGTCAGCGGAGATCTGATCGCGCAGTTCCCGGTTCGTCACCGCCAGGGTAAGCGTCGCTTGCCGCCCCTTGCCGTTGGCGGCATAGCGTCCGGCCCGGATGATCTTTTCCAGATCTTCTTTTTTCGGCATATCGGGCTTGAATTTGCGGATGCTCCGCCGCTCCTCCATGGCTTTTAAGATATCATTCATGGTTCAGTCCTCCTCGTCCAGCCGCTCGATTTTGAAGATCACCGGCCTGGTGCCGTCGGAGCAGCAGGCGATCATGGTGTTCTCTTCCTTCATCCAGCCCCGCATGATGGAGCCGCCCTGCAAGCCGGTGTAGATGTACCGGGAGATCGCGTCCCACAGCTCAGAGCAGTGGGGCATTTTCGGCCCGCCCGCCACGGTATCCGGGTCTGCGTTGGTTTTGACCAGGGTGTTCAGGCCCATATGCCAAAAATCATCCCGCTCCTCATCCCGGCAGAAGATGAACTCGTCCCCCACGTTGTAGCAGGGGCAGGCCCCGGCCTGGGGGTCCGCGCAGTATGCCGCCTGTAATTCCGGGTACAGCTTTTTGTCCAGAACGGTCAGCTTTACTTTGTGCTTCAAAACCATGCCCTCCTGTCAGTATTTTGATGGGTCGATTATATCACGGGAAGAAGGGATAAACAATTTTTATTTGGACTTTGTAGCCCCTCCCGTCCACGTCCGGCTGGACTCCTCCACCAAGGCCAGCCTCACCTGCGCCGTCCACACCGCCCAGATGGCGGTGAGCACCACCAAGGTCATCGCCCAGGTAGTGGGTAAATAGTACAGAGGAAAGGATGAAAAACATGGATCATACAAAAGAAACCGGGCGGATCGACACCGCGCCGCCCAGTCTGTACGCGATTTGGACAGAGGGGACACCCGGCGGTCCCCTGGCCGGACAGTCCGGCTATCTGGCGGAGGACGGCAGGCGGCTCTACTTCCACGAGGGCGAGGCCGCGGAGCGGAAGATCCGCGACCTGCAAAACCGCTGTATGAACGGCAGCCCCGCGGCTGCTTACAAATGCGTGACATACCCCCGCATGGGTGTGCCGGATAACTCCATCACAGCGGAAGCCATCGGGGCCTATGACCTGCGTCCCGGCTTCGATCCCGCGGAGGCGGAGCTCCGGAGCCAGGTGTATGGCAATACCGGGGGCGGGTGCATGGTGGGGACTGCGTCCTACTATCTGCCCAGCCTGGGCAGGACGGTTTGGGTGAACTGCAATGACGAGGGCGCCACCATCGCCTCCGCTGACTATGTCTGGAACGACGACCTCAGCGAGAGCTGGGCCCGGTACGAGGATGTGCGGCTGTTTTCGGTGCAGTTCAACGATACCCCGCCCGAGGAGCTGGGCCTGTGGCAGTCCATGATCCTGGACACCCTGGCCTACACCGCCAGCCAGCAGGCCGCCCAGGGAAGGGCGTTCCGGCTGCCGGGATCCTGGCAGGACGCGCTGGAGGAACAGGGCCAGCCCCCCGGCCCTGTTATGGACGCGCCGTACTGACCATGGGCTCCCCGTTCGACAGGATCGGCGGCTTCCCGTTGGCGGCGGTGCGCAATGGGATCGTCCCGGCCTGGAGAGCCGCGCAGTATGCCGCCTTTAATTCCGGGTACACCTTTTTGTCCAGAATGGTCAGCTTCACTTTGTACTTCAAAACCATTCTCTCCTGTCAGTATTTTGATGGGTGGATTATATCATGGAAAGAAGGGATACACAATTTTTATTTGGGACTTTGTGGCCTCCACCATCCTGGACGAGCTGCTGGACTGGGCGTACAGCCAGGCGGTGGGCTTCCTGGGGGCATTCTTCGCTCTCATGGGCAACATGGGGGTGGAGCTGTTTGACCTGACCTGGGTGCAGGCCGTGGTGCGCTTCTTCTCCCAGCTGGGCTGGGCGCTGTTCGCTGTCAGCGTGGTGGTGTCCTGTTTTGAGTTCGGCATCGAATATTCCTCGGGCCGGGGGAATCTCCGCCATACCGCCATCAACTGCCTCAAGGGTTTTATGGCGGCAAGCCTGTTCTCCACCGTCCCCGTCCGATTGTATGCCCTGTCCGTGTCCCTCCAAGCCAGCTTCACCGCTGGCATCACCGGGCTGGGGGACATCGGATCGCTGGGTCAAAGCCTGATCGCCAAGCTCACCACCCCGGAGGGGCTGATCGCCTCCGGGGTGGATTTCATTTTCGACGGGCCGTCCTTCAACCCCATCATGATGCTGTTCTGCGTGATTCTGATGGCCTACGCCGTGCTGAAGGTGTTTTTCGCCAACCTGAAGCGGGGCGGCATCCTGCTCATCCAGATCGCGGTGGGGGCGCTGTATATGTTCAGCGTCCCCCGGGGCTACAACGACGGCTTCACCCAGTGGTGCAAGCAGATCGTGGGACTGTGCCTCACCGCCTTTCTGCAATCCACCATCCTGGTGGCGGGGCTGATGGTGTTCAGCGACCACGCCCTGCTGGGACTGGGGCTGATGCTCTCCGCGGGGGAGGTGCCCCGGATCGCCGGGGCCTTCGGCTTGGACACCTCCACCAAGGCCAGCCTCACCTCCGCCGTCCATACCGCCCAGATGGCGGTGAGCACCACCAAGGTCATCGCCAGCGCAGTTGGAGGAAAATAATTTTAAGAAGGAGAACGATCATAGATGAGAAAACTGGTATACATTTCCTCTCCGCTGTTCGGTGATGCGAAGCGGGACCACAGTCTCGCCTGGCATGCGTGTCGGATGGCCATGGCCCGGGGAAACACTCCCTTTTCCTCTCACCTGCTGTATTCCCAGATGCTGGACTGCAATGACCCTGCCCAGCGGGAACTGGAAACGAGGATGAGCGGCCAGATGCTGTCCTTGTGCGATGAGCTGTGGCTGTGCGGCGATGTCATCAGCCCCGGCATGGCTGCCGATGAGCAGCTTGCGAAAGAGCAGGACATCCCGGTCAAGTACGTCAGCATGGAGGAGATGACATTCCGTCCCCCCGATGAGCAGGCTTGGGAGGAATGGACGGAAGAACCCCCCTGGCCCTCTATGACCACGATATGCTGACCATGGGCTCCCTCTTCGATGGCATCGGCGGCTTCCCCTTGGCGGCGGTGCGCAATGGGATTGTCCCGGTCTGGGCCAGCGAGATCGAGGCGTTCCCCATCCGGGTGACTCAAAAGCATTTCCCCAACATGATCCATGTGGGGGATATCACCAAGCTGGACGGGGCCAAACTGCCCCCGGTGGACATCATCTGCGGGGGCTCACCGTGCCAGGATCTGAGCGTGGCATCCCCCACCAGGGCAGGACTGGCCGGGGACCGTTCCGGCCTGTTTATGGAACAAATCCGAATTGTAAAGGAGATGAGAGCGGCAGATGTACAACGTGGACGGACAGGTGTGTCTATTCGTCCAAGACTGCTGTGCTGGGAAAACGTACCCGGCGCGTTCAGCTCGGGCTCGCCCAAAGGGGAGGACTTCCGGATCGTCCTCGAAGAAATCTGTCAGATTAGTGGCTATCCCGTTCATGTCCCTCGACCTCACACCGGGCCATGGCAACCTGCTGGGCGAATACGAGTGGGAGATTCTTTCTCCCTCGCCTGGCGGGTCTTGGACGCTCAATACTGGGGTCTCGCCCAGAGAAGGGCGCGCGTGTTCCTTATCGCAGATTTTGGAGGACTCACCGCCCCGAAAATACTATTTGAGCCGGAAAGCCTGCCTGGGTATCCTGCGCCGGGCCCGTGAGCGGGGCAAGCCCCTGCCTCCTCAGCTGGAGGCGGCGCTGAAAGCCCAGGCGGGGCTGACGGTTTACCTCATACCGCTCCCGGGCAACGGGGGCGTGACGGCCTTTGCGACAAATCAGAGGGATGAAATCCGGGATCTGCACGATGTGGCGGGGGCGCTGTCCGCACAGCCGGGGATAAAGCAGCAGACCTTCGTTGCAGACTGCCTGAACCCTTGGGACACCCAGCAAACCCGTGTCTTCACGCCGGAGGGCACGGCGCCCACCCTGGCGGGGGCCGATGGCTGCGGCGGGCGGAATCCTGCCGGTCTGCTCTTTGCCGCGGGCTTCTGCGCCGGGGCGGGGCCATCAGCTGGGGGCATCGGCTACCACGAGGAGCTGGCGCCCACCCTGAAAGGGACTGCCAGCGGTAATATGATGCCGTCTGTCTTATTGGGGGCCCCCGCACGAGCCCAGCGAAGCGGGTCGTGTGGGGAAAGGAGGAGCAGCGAAATGAGCGAGCCCCCGCCGTCAGGCGGGGATGAGCGATACGGAGCTTGCGACAACGCTATGATGCCATCGGTGCTGTGCCTCAACGACCAGGGCGGACAGATCATGGAACTGTCTGAGGACATCTCAGGTACCCTGCGGGCGCAAGAACATGGGCACCAACCGCTGGTCTTGTATGAGAACCACGGCATCGACGCCCGGTATACCGGCCCTCATGATGTAGCGCCCACGCTGTCCGCCCGTGCGGGTACCGGAGGGAACAACCTCCCGCTTCTCAGTGTCGAGCTCTTCGAACGCCAGCGGTGCGACAAGTTCAAGGCAGGTGTCATAGCCTCTGCCCAGGGCGCCAGACAATACAAGGACGCGACAGACCTTGCCTATCAGGCAGGGGCCCCCACGCGAGCCCAGCGAAGCGGGTCGCGTGGGGAGAGGAGGAGCAGCGGAATGAGTGAGCTTCCGCCGATAGGCGGGAGCGAGAGATATGCAGTTTGCGACGACGATGGCGCGCCCACCACCAGCGACAGCAAAGGCCCCAACGACCAATATGTCTCATCGGACAAATTGGTCGTGGAGGCCCCCTTGCTGATCCGAAGGCTCACCCCCCGGGAATGCGAACGCCTTCAGGGGTTCCCGGATAATTGGACCGCCCTGCCCGGCGCGGCGGACTCCCCCAGGTACCGCGCGTTGGGGAACAGCGTGGCCATCCCCTGCGTGGAATTTCTGATGCGGGGGATGGCCCTGGCTCTGCTGGCGGGGTAACTGTTGATTATGCTTGGTTTCGGCGGGAATCTTCGTTGCTTATGGTGAATAGCTATTGGGCCCGGTTTTCGATATACTTGCGGCAGCGAAGTAAGAAAGGAGCAGGAAGATGGAACACGAGATCAAACATATCCAGATCCGGGTAGATCCTCAGACCTACAAGCAGCTCAGGATACTGGGAGCGGAGCAAGGCTGTACCCTGCAGGCATTATTCGAGAGACTGATCCATGATTGCCTCAAAAGCGCGTCAGAATCGCGGCACGAGGGAGGGATGTAAGAAATGGCCGAAAATCAAAAAAACCTGTGCGCAATGCTCCCGGCAGAGCTCCACAGCCGGGTCCGCGCGGAACAGGAGCAGGCCGGACTGACGCTGAGCGCGTACATGACCCAGCTGCTGACCAATTATTATGAAGGGGGAAAAGAAAAGATGGAAAAAGGGACCCGCACCATGGCCTTCCAGATGCCGGAGGAGATGTTCCAGCGGCTGAAGAACTATCTGGAACGGGAGAGCGCCCGCACCGGCAAAAAGCTGACCCAGAAGGAGTTCGTGCTGAACCTGATCCGGCGGACGCTGGACGATGGGGATCGGGAGGAGGCGGACGATGGGGATCGGGAGGAGGCGGACAGCTGTGCTGACGTGGAATGAGAGTACCCGCGGGGATCAGTCCGGAAAAGTGGTCAGCGTCAGCTATACGGCCCAGATCCCTCACTGGGGCAGGGCCAGCATCCATCCCCACATCCACCACCCAGGTGAGCTGTTCCTGGACTGTCCCGCCCTTGGCATCGATATGCACCCGCTGGGACAGGTTCTGGCGGAGGACGCCTGGGATCCCGCGAACACGGCACTGATACGGACCCTGCGGGATCATGGGATATGGTGCCTGGAAGCCATGGCCGCCATCGGCGGAATGGACGACACCGAAGGCCATTGACAAAGCGGCAGCTCCCAGGTATAATCATAACAGAAGGGCACTGCCACAGCGGTTGGCCCTTATCAATCAGAGTAGCGAACTACGCTGACCGCTTGGGGACCAGCCAAGCGGTCAGTACGCTTTTGGGGCCGTGGCTATCATCAGCAACAGCACGATGATGAACCAAAATACGATACGCAGGGTCTTTGCCCAGCGCCCGTGTCCCATCAGCCATCACCCCCTTTCTCAAGGGAGTGGCCAACCGCTTTTATGTAACAGTGTCCTTCCGGCCCCTCGCGGGGCAGCTCCATTATAGCGGACAGCCCGAATATTGTCAATTTTCGCCGCCCATCATCGGGCGGCTTTTTTCATTTTCGGAGGTGACGGACCATCTACATCTACCCCAACAATCTGAAAGCCAAGCCCACTCTGTGGCTGTGGGCACTGCGGGACGTGGCGGTCATCGGCGTGGGCTTTATCCTATCCGTGCTGGCCTTGGCCCAGCTGGGGCTGGTGCCGCCGCTCATCGCCACGGTGCTGTACGCCTTTCTCAGCATCCGGCTGGAGGACGTCAGCATCCTGGATTTTTTGCGCTACGCCATGTGCTTCCTGTTTTTGAAGCAGCAATACTTTGAATGGAGGGAAAACGAGACTTGAACCGAAAACAGAAAAAAGAGCTGCGGGAGCGCCAGTCCACCCGTCAGCTCATGGGGATCACCCAGCTCACCGACCACGGCGTGAAAACCGCCAAGGGGGAGCTGGTCTTTTTTATGCTCAGGCCGGACAACCTGTCTGTCCTGTCCCCGGAAGGGGTGCGGGGCCGGGTCACCGCCCTGACCAACCTGCTCAGGGCCACCCCCGCGGTGCGGCTGCTGGCCCTGGACTCCCGGGAGTCCTTCCAGGCCAACCAGGACTTCTACCACCGCCGTCTTGAGGAGGAGTCCCTCCCCGCCGTGCGGGAGCTGCTGCGGCAGGACGCCGCCCATTTGGATGACATCCAGGCAACCACCGCCTCGGCCCGGGAGTTCGTCCTGGTGTATCCGGCGGATAAGGACAGCGCGGCGGATCCCCGACAGACCGAAAAAAGCCTTCGGGATGGGGGCTTCCACGTCCGGCTGGCGGATGCCCAGGACATCAAGCGCATCCTGATGGTGTACTACCAGCGGGACATCGTCGCCGCAAGCTCCATATCCTTCGCCCCGCCGCGGGCGGCAGGGTTCACTCATTCCGCTGCGGCTCCTCTCCCCACACGAACCGCTTCGCTGGGTTCGCGTGGGGGCCCCTGGTTCCCCGATTTTGACGGCGAGGAGGCGGTGCGCTATGGCTAAGAAAGTGCAGAAGAAGAAAAATTCCCCCAAGCCCGCCGCTCCACCCAGGCCCAAGGATTTCCTGGACATGGCCGCCCCCTCGGTGGTGAAATTCAACACCGACCACGCCATCATCGGCTGCGGGTACCACACCTTTCTGGCCCTGCGGGGGTACGCCGCCTCCACCGAGGAGCTGGCCCTGTTGAGCCGTCTGGGGGCCAAGGACGGGGTGAACCTCTCCCTCTACGCCCGGCAGGTCACCGCCGCCGAGGAAAAGCAGATCATCCAGAACGCCAGCAACAAGAACCGCCTGACCCGCTCCAACACCAACGACCTCCAGCAGTCCGTGGCGGCGGAGAGCGATCTCCAGGACGTGGCTGCCCTGGCCGCCCAGATGCACCGTAGCAGGGAGCCGCTGATCCACTGCGCAGTATTCATTGACATCAGCGCCCCCGATATGGCGAAGCTGTCCACCCTGAAGGACTTCGTCACCGCCGAGCTGGCCCGCTCCAAGATCACCCCCGATCCTTTGCTGCTGCGCCAGCGGGAGGGCTATCAGGCCGCCAACCCCACGGGGTTCAATGCCTTCGGCTCCCAGTTCGAACGGGTGCTGCCCGCCGGATCGGTGGCCAACCTGTATCCCTTTAACTACTCCGGCAAGACCGACCCCCAGGGCTTCTATGTGGGCCGGGATCGCTACGGCTCCAACGTCATCGTGGATTTAGACCGGAGGGCCGAGGACAAGACCACCGCCAGCGTGCTGATCCTGGGCAATTCCGGCCAAGGCAAGAGCTACCTGCTGAAGTTGCTCCTGTGCAACATCCTGGAGAGCGGCAAGTCCGCCATCTGCCTCGACCCGGAGCATGAGCTCATCGACCTGTGCCATAACCTGGGCGGGTGCTTCGTGGACCTGATGGACGGTCGGTACCGCATCAACCCGTTGGAGCCCAAGGCGTGGAGCGTGGATGGTGAGCAGGATGATGAAGCTCCTGAGACCTTCCGGCAAAGCACCCTTCTCAGCCAGCACATCAGCTTCCTCAAGGACTTTTTCCGCTCCTACAAGGACTTCACTGACGCCCACATCGACACCATCGAGCTGATGCTGGGGCGGCTGTACGCCAAGTGGGGGATGGATGACAACACCGATTTTGCCGCCCTGTCCCCCGGCCAGTTCCCCATCCTCTCCGACCTCTACGACGTGATCGAGGAGACGTATGAACGCTATGGGGACGAGGCAAGCCCCCTCTACCCGAGGGAGCTGCTCCGGGAGATCCTGCTGGGGCTCCATTCCCTGTGCCGGGGCGCGGAGAGCAAGTTCTTCAACGGCCACACCAACATCACCTCCAGCCGTTTCCTGGTCTTCGGTGTGAAGGGCTTATTGCAGGCCAGCAAAAATGTGAAGGACGCCATGCTGTTTAACGTGCTGTCCTTCCTCAGCGACAAGCTGCTGACCGTAGGCAACACGGTGGCCACCCTGGACGAGCTGTATATCTGGCTGTCCAACATCACTACCATCGAGTACATCCGCAACACCCTGAAGCGGGTGCGGAAGAAGGAGTCCGCGCTGATCCTGGCCTCGCAGAACCTGGAGGATTTCGATGTGGACGGCATCCGGGAGCTCACCCGGCCCCTGTTCGCCATCCCCACCCACCAATTCCTGTTCAACGCGGGCAGCGTGGACAAGAAGTTTTATATGGACAACCTCCAGCTGGAGGGCTCGGAGTACGAGCTGATCCGCTATCCTCAGCGGGGGGTGTGCCTGTACAAGTGCGGCAACGAGCGGTATCTGCTGGAGGTCCACGCGCCCGACTACAAGGAAAAGCTGTTCGGGCAAGCGGGGGGACGGTGATGGCGAAGAACCCTTCGACCATTGTGGATATGACAGACGTCCTGCAAGAGGACTATGAACAGGTCGAGGGCGGCGCGGAGCTCACGATGGATCAGTGACCTGGATATCTAAAATATCCTCGATCACGATACGCTCCCCGCCCACCAGGATCAGAACGCCCTCAATATCGTCGATCTTCTTTAACTGGCCGGTGGCTGCGACATACGCGCCCCCGACCTTCTTTTTGTCCGGCTGGAAATAGGTCAGGATCACCTGGGGACGGTTGCCAATGCTGTCCGCCAGGGTTTGCAGGATCGTGTCCAGCCGGGCCTTTTCCTCGTCCGTCAGCTCCACGCGCTGGTCTGTCAGCCGGGCTGTTTCCCGGACGGCGTCCTCATAGCCGGTCAAGGCCCGAAAGGGCTGGAACTGGGCCGCCCGGTCGAGCATGGGCATATGGGGGCGGGTGTCGGAAACGTGGTGGGGCAGATCAATGATATCGTCATAGTTACCCACTTCGATGCCCCCCAATCGTGTTGTTGCGGTCTCTGGCCGTCGCGCCTTCTACCAGGTTCATGCCCTTCAAAATGGCGTTTTTGCCGTGCCGCTTTTTGATGTCCAGCATGGCCCGCTGGATCTTTTTCTCCCGTTCCAGCTCCTTTGCCTCCTGGGCTTCCCGCTCCCCGGCTGCGGCGTAGTCCGTGAACAGATCCAACTGTTCAAAGGCTTTTTTGTTCGGGGCGCTCTCCTCAGACACCACTCGGGTGGCGGTGAGGTAGAACCGGCGCGCCAGCAGGCCGCGGTCAATGATACGGTCAAACAGCTCCAGCGCGGCGGTGACAATACACTTGGTGGACGCGGTGTACACCTCCAGACTGGCGGTGCCGTGGGCGTGCTTGGGAACGGCCCGTCCATAGCGGTCTGTTTTTACCTCGCCCTGGAACTTTTTCCGGCGCTCCGGGTCGGTCAGGTTTTCGATGTCATAGCCCACCGTCAGCTCCAGCTGGTCGGTGACAAGCCCTTTTTCCACCAGATCCAGCGCCAGCTGGTCCGCCATCTCTCGCACCACCAACCGTGCCTTCTCATAGCCGTAGGGACATTGCAGGACCTGGCCAGAGCCCATGCTTTTGGACTCTGGCCGGTAGGCTTTGATATCCGCCATGGTCACGGGCTCCCAGCCCCAGCTGTGATCAATGAGCGGCTCCGCGTTTACCCCGAACAGCTTGTAGAGCAGATCCTCGTTGGTCAAGGAGCAGCGGGCAATATCGCCCATGGTGTACAAGCCGTTGTCCTCTAATTTTTTGGCATAGCCGCTGCCCACCCGCCAGAAATCGGTGAGCGGGCGGTGGTCCCACAGCAGGCGGCGGTAGCTCCGCTCGTCCAGGCTGGCAATACGGACGCCGTCGGCATCGGGCTGGACGCGCTTGGCCCCGATATCCATAGCCACCTTCGCCAGATAGAGGTTGGTCCCAATGCCAGCTGTGGCGGTAATGCCGGTGGTATCCAGCACATCCCGCACGATCCTTCGCGCCAGTTCCCTGGGGGTGAGCTTATAAGTGGGCAGGTAGTTGGTCACGTCCATCAGCACCTCATCGATGCTGTAGTTGTGGATATCTTCCGGCGCGACGTATTTCAGATACACATGGTAGACCCGGGTGCTCCACTCCATGTAGTGGGCCATCCGGGGCGGGGCCACGATGTAATCCACCGAAAGGCTGGGATCGGCTTTCAGGGCGGTATCATCAGAGGAGGAGCCGGTGAACCGCCGCCCGGGCGCGGAGCGCAGGCGCTGGGCGTTCACCGCTTTGACCCTCCGCACCACCTCAAACAGCCGGGCCCTGCCGGAGATGCCCCAGGCTTTCAGGCTGGGTGTGACCGCCAGGCAGATGGTTTTCTCCGTGCGGCTCAGGTCTGCCACCACAAGGTTTGTGGTCAGGGGATCAAGGCCGCGCTCCAGGCATTCAGTGGACGCGTAAAAGCTCTTTAAGTCGACGGCCAGATACGTCCGCTCTCCCATTGCGATCACCCCGCGTCAAAAAATATGCCCTATTTTAATTATAGCACATCAAGCACAGTCGGAACAATCCAAATCATCGAAAGGAGGAGTTTCCATGAATATCGTCAGCTATGGTGGAGGGGTCAATTCCACTGCCATGCTGGTGGGGATGTATGAGAAGGGCATCCCCATTGACCTGATCCTCTTTGCCGACCCCGGAGGGGAGCAGCCCTATACCTACGAGTACCTGCCCATCATGGATGAGTGGCTGGCCCGGCACGGGATGCCCCATATTCAGGTGGTCTACCGCACAGACAAAAACGGAAACCGGCTGACGCTGGAGCAGGAGTGTCTTCGCTCCGGCACCCTGCCCGCCATCGCCTACGGGTACAAAAAGTGTTCCCTCAAGCACAAGATCGGCCCCCAGGAGAAGTTCTGCAACAACTACCCGCCCTGCCGGGAGGTGTGGGCCAGGGGCGAAAAGGTGTTCAAGTACATCGGCTACGATGTGGATGAGACCGGCAGGCGGGAAAATGCCAGGGAGCATGACGAGGCCGACCCCAAGTATACCAAGGTCTATCCGCTGATGGACTGGGGCTGGACGCGGGAGGACTGCGTCACAGCCATCCGGCGGGAGGGGTTGCCGCTGCCGGGCAAGTCCTCCTGCTTTTTCTGCCCCAGCATGAAGAAGCGGGAGATCCGCACCCTGTACCACCGCCATCGTGACCTCTATGAGCGGGCAATCGCAATTGAGGACGGGGCAAAGCCCAATTTGACCACGGTAAAGGGGCTGGGGAGGAACTGGGCGTGGCGGGATTTCGTGGCGGCGGATCTGAACCAGCAGGCCATGTGCTGGATGTTCCCCGAGGACGATCTGCCCTGCAACTGTCATGACGGCGGGTGAGGGAGCTGATATGGTAAAAGCAATTGCAATCAAAATAGAGGAGGACTTATTTCGGGATATCCACGTCCGGGCAGCAAAACAGGGGCTGTCCATTGAGCGGTATGTCACGGGGCTGATTGAATTTGATTTGTTTCCGGAACGGTGCTCAGATCGGTTTATTTCGTTGACCGCGGAGCAAAAGGATCGGCTCAGGGAGGCGATCCATACGGCCAGCGCCAGTGCGAGGCAGATCGCGGATACGTTGGATGCGGCGCGGAATCATGATGGACAGATCGGATCCATGACAATGTAACCAGGAGAAAGAACATGAAAATAATAGAATTTGACCGTTGGAAGCCTTCCGCAGACAATCCCCGGAAGCTGGAGTACGCCGGCCAGCGCACCGCAGAGGAGGTGTTTTCGGAGCTGAAGCACCGGCTGGAGGGGCAGGGTTATCTGCCTGACGAGTATTTTATGCTGAGCGACAGGTGGGAGAATGGCCGGGAGATCCCCCGGGATGCTGATTTGTTCTGCACCGTAGACTACGGCGCCAGCGAGGGCGTGTATGTGGACGTTTACCTCAAGTGGTGCGATGAGAAGCAGCAAAAGAGTGTCACCGAGCGTTTCATCACAGGCAAAACCCTAGGCCAGAACGGCAACGACTTGGACAGGATGTTTCTCACCGCCTCCGCCATCACCAAGGCCGTCCACGGGGATCATGCCACCCACGCCCGGTACATGAAGATCGGCGGTGTGGAGGAGGACACTGGCGGCAGGGTGATCCACCTCAGCCAGCAGGAGGAGAAGGTCATCATCCAGGCCCTGGCGGAGCAGCGGGAGCGGCAGGAAACCGCTATGTCCCAGACCGAGCAGCTTCTGCGCCGGATGACGGGCAGCATCACCGCCTATATGGACACGGTAGGGCAAAGGCCCCTGCGGATCAGCGGCTATGACAAGGCGGTGCTGGCTGTCCGGGATGGGGAGCTGCCCGCTTTTCTGGAGCTGTACCCCAAGGTGCTGGGCGCCCACGCGGGCGACCTGCTGATCGAGGCGGCGGGACGACCCGGCGCGGTGGGCCGTCAGATGACTCGCGCCCTGCTGGACGATGTGGAGCGGTTCCCGGAGTCTGCTTATTCTGCCGCCTGCAAAAAGGCCATCGACATCAACGACCCCCAAAAGGTGAAGTTCCTGCTGGCAAACGCGGCAGACCGAGTGGCGGAGCTGTCCCCGTCCTTCCACGGCGAGATGGCTGGCTGTGCCTACATGGACCACCGGCACATAGCAAAAGAGATCATCAGGCAGTGTACCAATGAGCAGATCGCCGCCGCGCCGCCGTATCTCCTGGAGCTGTTTGCCCAAGACGCGGACTTCCATACCCTGTCCGCGCTGGTGGAGAAGGGGATCAGCGGCGGGGACAGCGCAGCGAGGACGCTCCATATGCTGACCTATGAGGGCCGGAACAGCTGGATCGCGGAGGAGCTTCTGGAAAAGCGGATGTGGGTGGATCCCAACGATTACGGGGCCCTCTATGCCTGCATGGAAAATGGCGCGGTGGACGTAGCCAAGCTGTTGCTGGACGGCGGGACGGACTTGGAGCAGTACAAAGAATGGGCAAAACGTCAAAGCCATGGACTGCGCTGCGACGGCACCCTGGCATCGCTGGAGGAGCATTGGGCGGAGCTTCAGGCCCAAGAGATGAAACAGGAGCAGGCCGCCGCGCCTGAGATGGGAGGTGGCATAACCCTTGGCTAACCCTGTTCTCATTGCGAAAGCCGCCGCTATGCTGCTCACCAACGAAAAAGCCCGGAAGGGCCTTGGATGGACCATCGCCGCCATCCTTTCCCCCATCATCGTGCTGGTGGCCCTGCTGTGTGTCCTGGGTTCCGGAGCGGTGAGCCACAATATCTCCGCCGCCCAGCTCTGCTTCCAGGATGGGCCGCTGCCCGATGACATCCCCGCCGAGTACCGGGTGTGCATCGAACAGACCCGGGCCAGCTTCACTGGGCTGGATGAGATCCTGGCCGACATCCAATCGAATATGGAGGACGGAAACAGCCTCGACCCGATCCGGGTTAAGGCTGTGTTTTTCTCCCTGTATTTCGGCGGCGAGGCCCCATCCCTCAGCCAGTTCGCCCACTGCTTCGCGTCCAGCGAGGCACGGACTGAGACCGTCACCGAGAAAGACGAGGACGGCAACGATGTGGAGGTGGAACGCATTTATAACGTGTACGTCCCCATTGAGGACATGGGCACGGTGTACTCCCGAATCACCGCCTCGCTGGGCGTGGATATCACGGAGGAGCAGAAGTCCAACGCGGACAACGTGTACAGCCTGATCAAGTACGGCTATCCCGTGACAGGCGAAGGCGGCACCTTCGAGGGTGCCGACGTGCCCTACGTGGGTGCGGACGGCTTCTGTTCCCCGGTGGGGGCGGGCTGGCGGAGCATCGTCACCTCTGAATTCGGCGGACGCCGGGATCCCATCACTGGGAAACAGGACGGCCACACCGGCATGGACCTGGCTGTCCCCACCGGCACCCCCGTTCGGGCGGCGCTGCCTGGTACCGTGCGGGTGGCGCAGTATGACTCCAGCTACGGCTACTATGTGACCATCGGCCACGAGAACGGTCTGCTGACGTTGTACGGCCACAACTCCCGGCTGCTGGTGCGGCCTGGGCAGACCGTCCAAGCCGGGGACGTGATCTCCCTGTCCGGCTCCACCGGGCGGTCCACCGGGCCCCACCTCCACTTCGAGGTGCGGGTCAATGGGCAGAGGACGAACCCGCGTTACTATTTGCCGTAGGAGGAAGCGGATAATGGAAAACATACCGATCCAGAGCGGGATCTACGCCATCACTCACAGGGGGCAGACCGCTCATTATGTCACAGAAACATTTGGAAACCCCCATGATGTGCTTCATCTGCTTTACACTGTACATCAAGCTGGTGTGGATCATCCTGACAGCCCCTTTTCCGATATTGACCGGCTGCTCCAGTATTCCCACAACATGGTGCCCATCAGCATCAGTGAGAGGATGCGCCTGTTCCAGCCCTTGGAGCAGGAGGAATTTGATTTTGTGCTGGACGAGATCAAGGGCGGCGGCGGGGGCACCGCCTGCTATGAGCTGGACTATGACCAGGATCGCTTCGCTGTAACCAGCTGGGACGGCGATGTGCTGAGAACAGCTTCCGCATCGCTCCAGGATATGTTCGACGCCTGCGGCAAGTCGATCAGGCGGAGCGGCTATAGCGGGACACGGACACATCTCAACACTAAAGTTCTCACGGCTTCGCTGGCGGAGATCATGACCATCAAGCCCACGATCACAGATCCCGGGGAAACGGAACAGACCAGCGAGGCTTCGGAACGTCAGGAGCTGGAAAATCGCTGGGATCCCTCCGACTTTACCGGGCCGTCTATGTGACGGAAACTGGTGCGGTTCAGTGGACAGTGGACAAACCGAAGATACTACCTGCCCGAAAAATAAAGTAGCAGAGGCCAGACGAACCGACGCCGCGCCCCCGCTGACAAAGCAGGCCATGCGGGATGTGCTGACCGGGCTGGAGGTGCATATGCAGGAGATGGACAACTCCGGGGATCTGGACGATCTGATTGCCGAATGTGACTTGATGGCCCAACAATTGCGGGCAGAGTGGAAGATAGAGCCGCCCACGTCCCAGCGGACGGTGCTGACGATGGAGGGCATGAGTTTATAAGGCATGCCAAATACATTGGAGGCGTTTCAGACGGCGGTGGGCGGCGATATCATCGCAGGGACATTTCTGATCACGGGATCGGCGGACGGCAAATTCTGCTCCCTCACAGATGAGAACGCCGCCCGATTTAGCCGGGAGTTCGCCCAGTCCCTGCCGTCCTATGGTGACCCGGACGAGCCCACCCAGTGGGAATTTTATGTTTTATAATGGGAGGAAACGAAAATGAAAAAGGCAAACATCACTGTGGCGTTTGATGAGGACAAGCTGGGCGCACTGGAGTTCTCGCTGAAGAAGGAGGGCTCCTCCGTACAGGCGCGGCTGGAGCAGACTCTGGGGCAGCTCTATGAGCGCACCGTGCCCGCGCCGGTGCGGGAGTATCTGGACAGCCGCGCTGCCCCCGTGCCCCGGCCCAAGCGTCCCCGGCCCGTGCCGAAGGAGCGGCCCGTATCGTCCGGGCCGGAAAAGGAGGGCGGCGCATGAACTCCCGGGACATCACCCTATGGTTGGACGAGCGTTGGTATAACGCTCTCTCCTGCCAGCTCAAAAAGAAAGACACCACTGTGGAGGATGAGCTGAACGAGTACCTGGACGCGATGATCGACCAACTCCCGGAGCAGGTGAGTAAAAAGATCAGCCGGGAGATCTGGGAGGAGGATCAGCAAGCGCGGGCGGAGGCGGAAGCGTCCCGCCCCATTTCTGTATTCCGCGTTACCCAAGACGGCAGGACGGATCATCTGCTGACGCAGAGCGTGGTGCGTGTGGATGCGCTTCACGCCGCCGTGGCGTTGCGCTCTTATCTGCTGGCAAAGGGAAACAGCCCCCAGCGTTTCGCGGAGCGGCTGCACAGCGTGACGGACATTGCGCCGGAAGTATTCCAGGACTACGCTGACGAGCTGATGCGGCGCACCGGGCGGGTGACCGCCGCGCTGGACATCGACCTGGACCGGGGCGAGTTCTCCACACTGGATGTGGTGGACGGCTGGGAGACGTACACCATCCGGGACGTGTCCACCGCCGCATGGCGCGCCACACGGAAAGCCAGTCTGGAGCGGGACAAGCGGCTGGAGCTCTTCGCCGCCCATCTGGAACCCCGCATGATCCGCAGCGAGGAGCATGAGCTGGGACAGCCCAGCGGCCCCATGATGTAAGCCGCACTGTTGGTTTTGCACACACAGCCCCGACAAAAATCGTTGCGTTTGCCGGATAGATATTCCGGCACAGATATGGCATTGTGTTGCCAGCCCCCAAAAATTTGGAAAGGAAAGATCTCACATGAAAATCAATACCCGTTTTACCCCCACTGAGGCGTGCATCCTGATCGCCCACGAGGCCGTGTCCATGCTGGACGCGGTGCAGACCGCGATCCCCCAATGCATGAAGGAGTTCCGCACCGCGCTGGAAGCGCTCGCCACGGTCCACGATCTGGGCAAAGACGGCGAAACCCTGCTGGCCTGGCTGGACACGGAGATCGCCAATGCCGAGCGGTTTGTCACCGAGGGTATCAACCTGCCCTACCTGATCGATATGGAGTCCCTGGCTGTTGAGCCGGACGCAGTGGCACAGATGGATCTTGTGTGGCTGCTGTTTGAAACGGCGGCCGCCGAGAAATGCGGGCCGGAACAGCGGCAGGCGCTCGTGAACACCGCCCAGACGATCACGGAGATGTGCGGCTTGGGCAACCTGCTTATGGCTACCCTGGAGCCGAATGTGTCCAAGCTGGCTGAAGGGCTCAACGCTGAACTGGATGATATCCGCGTCGGGCTCCAGGCCAACGCGATGGAGTGCGCTGACTCCGCACAGCAGGAGATACACTGAGCCGGAGAGGGTACGGATATGCCTCCTCTCCTCTGAATTCGGCGGCAAGGCGTAAAGGCACGAAGCTGGTGGCCGCAATTGCGTTCAGCTGTAAGAGGGCAAGGACATCAGTCTGAAAGAAAGCCGCCGTCCGCCGCGGTTCTGAAAGCCTGCGACCCAGCAAATCAATCATACGCCCAAGGGCAATCCAGAGGGCCGTTCCGCGCCAGCGGAGCGGCCCTCGAACCGTGTCCCCCGTGGTGGCCCGTTTGAGGGCGTTTGTGGCCCTCCTGCGGCCTGGGCAGCGTCCCAGCCCCACCGAGGGGGCGAAACGCGGTGTCGGCCCCTTTGTGGCCGGTTGTGCGGATTGGTGGTGTTGGCCCCTGCCGGGGGCCGCCTTTTGCCCGCCCGGAAGGACAATGCAGGCGGGGCCGCCAGGGCAATGCAGACGTTCGATTTTTGTGCGGGATAAAAGCGGGTGGTCGCTTCGCGCCCTCCTGCCAGTGAACACCGCCCCGCAACGCGGGTCGGGGATACGGCCTGGGTGGTCGCTTTCCAGCCTTTTTGCTGTGGCAGGTGGTCGCAAAACGAAAAAACACACCGCGAACCAGCCTGTCAGCCGCTTTTCATAGGTGGCTGTGCCAGGTGGTCGCGGCCATTTTTGGAGGTAATTATGGAGAAAAAGAACCAATCCGGCGCGGAAATGCCGGAGATCAAGACCCGGATCCCTCTGTGGCTCTACCCCTCCACGCTGGAGGCGGTGGATCGGGCCATGGAGCGAGACAACTGCAAGAGCCGGAGCGAGTTCATTGAGAATGCCATTCGCTTCTACGCCGGATACCTCTCCGGGGAGGACGCGGTGCAGTTCCTTCCCGCCGCACTGGTGTCGGCGCTGCGCGCGACGGTGGAAAACAGCGAGAGCCGCATTGCCCGTCTGTTGTTTAAGCTCACTGTGGAGATCAGCATGATGATGCACGTGCTGGCGGCGGGGCTGGAGATCGACGCCAGCCAGCTGGATGCCCTGCGCTGGCAGTGTGTGCAGGAGGTGAAAAAGACCAACGGCAGCATCACGTTCAAGGACACGCTGAAAAAGCACGAGGGCGAGTGACCACACAAAAATTTTGAGAGTCCGCCAGGGGGGCACTGCGCCCTCTCGGTGGACCGAGTGTCGGTTCATGATGGACTGACCTGAAGGTAGTCTCTCTAAGAGTTTAGTACAGAGAAAAGACATGAGGGGGTGAACTTACGCCGCGCGTCATTTTCAAGTGCCCGCACATCAAGGGCGGCGGTGAAAAGGCCGCCTCCCACCTGGGCAACTACGTCAAGTATGTGTCCACCCGGGAGGGTGTGGAGCGCGTTGATCCAGGCAAAGCGGCGTTGCCCGCCACGGAGAAACAGGCCAAGCTGGTGGAGCAGCTCCTCCGGGAGTTCCCCTCCAGCCGCAGGCTGTTCGAGTACGAGGACTACCAGGCCGCGCCGACCCGGGGGAACGCCTCGGAGTTCATCACCCGCGCCATTGAGGACAACTACGAGGCCATTGCCAAGCGGGAAAACTACGTGGACTATATCGCCAGCCGTCCCCGCGTACAAAAGATGGGGGCGCACGGCCTATTCACCGCCGATGACGGCCCACTGGTGCTGTCCCAAGTAGCAGGCGAGGTGGCACACCACCCTGGCGTGGTGTGGCTGCCCATCATCTCCCTGCGCCGGGAGAATGCCGCACGGCTGGGGTTCGACAACGCCGAACGCTGGCGCAAGCTGCTGTCCGCCCGTGCCATGGACATGGCGAAGGCTATGAAGATCCCCGACGCGCAGTTCCGCTGGTACGCGGCCTTCCATGACGAGGGCCACCACCCCCACGTCCACATGGTGTGCTACAGCGCCGATGGCAAGTCCGGATTCCTCACTAAGCGGGGGATCGCTGACATCAAGTCCATGCTGGCAAAGGAGATCTTTCAGCAAGACCTGGTTGCAATCTATCAGCGGCAGACCCAGCGGCGGGATGCACTCACCAAAGACGCCGGGGAGGTCATGGCGCAGCTCGTCAGCGAGATGCAGACTGGGACGTTAGAGAACCAGCACATCCAGCAGCTTATGGCGGAGCTAGCCCAGCGTCTGCAAAAATGCTCTGGCAAAAAGCAGTACGGGTATCTGCCGCCCGCGCTCAAGTCGCTGGTGGACGAGGTCGTGAACGAGCTGGAGCAGGACCCCCGCATCGCAGCCGCCTATGACCTGTGGTATCAGGAGCGGGAGGAGGTGCTGCGGACGTACAAGGACGACCTGCCTGAACGTGAGCCGCTGGTCCGGCAGAAGGAGTTCAAGCGGATCAAAAATATCGTGGTCCAGGAGGCGGCGCGGCTGGGCGACCTGCTCCCGCCCGACCTTGATGCTCAGGCCGACGGGGAGCCAGCGGATGAGCCGTCCGAGGACATCACCACAGACACCCCCGGTGATTTTGGAGCGGCACAGTCCCGCACCTGGTGGACCCGCCGCTACCGCGCCGCTCGTCAGTTCATGCAGGGTGACGAGGACGGCCCACCTGATTTTGCGGCGGTGTTGGACCTGCTCACCGAGGAGGCCAACGCTGGTAACGCTCTGGCCATGGCGGACCTCGGCCGGATGTACGCGGACGGCCTGGGCCGGGAACCTGATCCGGAGCTGGCGCGTGAATGGGACGCAAAGGCGCTGGCCGCGTTCCTCTCGGCGGAAAAGACTGCGCCGGATCGCTGCACCCAGTACCGCATCGGCAAGCTGTATGCCGCCGAGCTGGGCACGGAGCAGGACTACGAGGAGGCGGCCCAGTGGCTGGAGAAGTCCGCGGACGCCGGATACAAATATGCGCAGTACGCCCTGGCCGGGCTGTACCGGGACGGCAAAGGCGTGGAGCGGGACTACGCCGCCGCCCGGGAACTCTACGCCAAGGCGGTTACCTTCCCCTACGCCGCTTACGAACTGGCCAAGCTGTACCGGAACGGGCTGGGAGGTGAGGCGGACGAAGAACGCGCCACCCAGTATTTCCGTCAGGCGTTCCTTGGGTTTCAGGTCATGGCCGCCAGATCCCCGGACGACAGGCTCCAGTACCGTATCGGCTGGATGCTCCTCCACGGGGTGGGCACGGAGCGGGACGAGGCGGCGGCGCTGCCGTGGTTGGACAAGGCCGCCCAGGGCGGCAATCCATTTGCCAAATACCAGTTGGGAAAACTGCTTCTTACAGGGGCAGGTGAGGTGGTCAAGAACACTGAACGGGCACTGGGACTACTTATGGAGCGCGCCGAGGCAGGGGACCAGTTCGCCCAGTACACACTGGGCAAGGCGTACCTGTTGGGCCAGGATATCCCCCAGGATCAGGAGCGTGCAGTCCATTGGCTGAAGCAGTCCGCCGAGCAGGGAAACCAATACGCCAAGTTTTTTCTGGACAGGGTGTATGATTCCATCTTCACCTCCACCGCCTCGCTCCTCTACCATATGGGCCGCATCTTTCAGGAGCGGCGCCCACAGCCCGCAGCTGGGATATTCGTTGGGGTGGACAGCAAGCTCAGGCGCAAAATCCGGGAAAAGAAGATCGCCATGGGCCACAAGCCGGACGACCACGAAGATCAGGGGCAGACGATGTAAGGCTGTTCACGCGCTCACGGCGTGGGCAGTACCTTTCCCAGTTCCGAAATGATCGACTGAACATCGTCCTCCACCCGTTCCGGCATATGGTACAGGTCCTGAAGCAGCCGGTCTATATTTTCCTCGAAATGCGCTGGCAGCAACGCGCACCGTTCCCGGCAGAGCTGGACCAGCCGCTTCTCACCTGGGTGGGTCGTTTCGTTCAGCGCGAACAGGACATCAAAATAGGTTTCCAGGAATCCTGCCGTCCGGTGGTTGACACTCACCAAGTCCCCCCGCCTCACCGCTTTGATGAGCTGCGCGTCATAGGCGGGCAGCGCGCCATGGAGCAGTCTCCAGCCCCGGGCCAGGATGTTTTCCTTCAGCTGGCGGGGATAAGGGACGGAAAACCGTTCCTTTGCCTGGGCCAAGCGGCCATCCCGGTCATAGACCACCTTGCAGGTGAGCAGGTTGTGCCACATACAGGTGGTGTAGGCATTGCGGGGCTGAAACCGCTCCACCACCTCCGCCACGTCGGCGGTGAACACGTCCAGATCCCGGTAGAGCAGGTCAATATCAACACCGTCATTCAGGCGGCAGTTGTCCTCGTACTCCCAGAAGTGGTTGCCGAGTTCCATCACGGAACAGTACCGGGTCAGGATGGCTCTCCGCGCTTCTTCCGGGACCGGCTTTCGGCAATAGAGATACACGTCATAGTCGGAAGCCTGGTCAAAACGCTCCCCGGCGCGGGAGCCGCCCAGGGCAAGGGCGTCCACCTCGTCCAGCGCGCACAGCTCTTCGAACAGTCTGTCTACCATATCGCCGCTTCCTTTCTAAGTCACAGAGTGTTTTACGATTTTATCATGTTTTTTTAGGGAAATCAATTCCAGCAGGAGGTGTCTCGATGCCCTATATCCATTTTACAGAAGAACAGAAGCTCCAGGCTGCCCAAGTGGACCTGGTGGAGTTCCTCCGCTTCAAGGGGGAGCCCCTCATTCGCTCCGGGCCGGAGTTCCGTATGTCCAACAACCACAGCGTCACCGTTCAGGGTAATGAGTGGTACGATCACGCCAC
>ERZ808028.378-NODE-378-length-39347-cov-5.712681_pt1 | contig 39347 bp, 40 predicted proteins | sample MGYA00380184_ERZ808028 | MGnify/ENA primary metagenome ERZ808028 (study PRJEB31490, sample SAMN06133397) | mouse gut metagenome | isolation source: J8_1 | host: mice | place: China: Chengdu | collected 2015-05 ...
GCGAGGTCATGCCCAACAACTGCCTGAATCCCGACGACTCCACCGCCGACACCAACAACGGCGTGGTGCTGCTGCCCAAGCGCGCCGTGTTCAACGCGGAGAACATGGACAACTACGACTTCTAATATAGAAGCCGTCTGTCCCATAACGGGCCGGAAGGGCCTGTAAACGGGCGGAGCGGGGCTGTTCCCAGCCCCGCTCCGCTCCCAAAAGGGCGCCTGTCACGGCGCTTTTTTGAGAGCGGAGGGGTTCCCTCCGCCTGACAATTTTACCAACACAAGGAGGATATACTTATGGCTGATTTGGAAGGTCTGAAGGTGTCGAAGGACTACCATGTAGACGTACCCTTTGCCAATCAGAAGGGCTTTTTCCTCAAGGGCATCAACAGCCTGGACTGGGGCATGAAGAAGCACATGGCCAACATTTTCAACCCGGAGAGCGGCAATACCGTCATGTTCGCCTTTGACCACGGCTACTTCATGGGTTCCACCGCCGGACTGGAGCGGCTGGACCTGCTCCTGCCCCAGCTGGCCCCCTACGTAGACTGCTTCATGGGCACCCGGGGCGCTCTGCGCACCTGCGTCCCCCCTGAGATCGTGAAGAGCGTGGCCCTGCGGGTCACCTCCGGCTCCTCCATGCTCCAGGACGACCTGAGTCACGAGGTGGTAGCGGTGGACATTGAGGACGCCATCCGCATGAACGCCGACTGTATGGCGGTGCAGACCTTCATCGGTGCGGACGGCCAGCTGTCCAGCCTGGACAACCTGAACAAGGTGATCAGCGCCGGTATGCGCTACTCCATCCCCACCATGGGCGTGTGCGCCGTGGGCAAGGACATGGCCCGCACCGACCGCTTCTTCAAGCTGGCCACCCGTATCATCGCCGAGATGGGCGTACAGGTGGTCAAGACCTACGACTGCGAGAACTTTGAGGAGGTAGTGGCGGCCTGCCCGGTGCCCATTGTGGTGGCGGGCGGCAAGAAGCTGTCCGAGCCGGATGCCCTCAAGCTGGCCTATGGCGTGATCCAGAAGGGGGCCCACGGCGTGGATATGGGCCGGAATATCTTCCAGAGCACGCACCCCGTGGCCATGGCCCAGGCGGTGTCCATGATCGTCCACAAGGGGGCCACCGACAAGGAGGCCCTGGAGTTCTTCCAGGACGAGAGCCACAAGTAAGAAAACTGGCCGGAGGGAGGGGAAAGGCGGTTGCTTTCCCCTCCTTTTTCCTGTATAATACGGGCGGTTTTTATGTGACCAGCAATTTTTTGGAAAAGCGGGAGGATGCTTATGGCTTTACAAGTGTTTCAAATGGTGCTGCCCATTGTGGTCATGCTGGGGCTGGGCACGGTGTGCCGCCGGAAAAACGTCTTCGACATGAAGGGGCTGGCGGGCCTCAAAGCGGTGGTGGGGGATATCTGCCTGCCGGTGGTTCTGTTCAACGCCTTTTTCACGGCCAACTACTCTCCGGCGGTGGCCCTCATCTTTGTGCTGGTGTACGCGGGATATGCGCTTGCGCTGGGGCTGGGCTTCAGTCTTCGGCGGCTGGCCGCTCCCCACGGGAAGTTTTTCCCCTTTCTGCTGGCCAGCGCCGAGGGCGGCATGCTGGGCTACGCCCTGTACGGCGTGCTCATGAGAGAGCAGTCCGGCTTTGCCGCCGTGGACCTGGGGCAGACGGTGTTTGCTTACACCGCTTTTCTGGCCTTCCTGTCCCTCACCGACGGGCGCAAGCCTACGGCGGCGGGCCTGCTAAAGAATATGGTCTCCAACAAGTGCTGCGTGGGCATGGCCCTGGGCATCCTGCTGGGTGTGCTGGGCGTGGGACAGTGGGTGCTGTCCGGCCCCGCCGCCGGGGTGGTCACCGGCGTCATCTCCATGATCACCGCGCCCACCAGCGCCCTGGTGCTGCTTGTAGTGGGCTATGAGCTGGACCTGGACAAATCCCTGCTGCGGCCGGTGGCGGTGACGGTGGTGTGCCGCCTGGCCGTCATGGGTGGCCTGCTGGCGGCGGTGAGCTTCATCCTGTTCCACATCGTGCCCTATGACAAGGGCCTCCAGATCGCCCTAATGATTCTGTACGCCCTGCCCGCCCCCTTCATCATCCCCCTGTTTGCCGATGTGAGGGAGGATGGAAAGTACGTTTCCACCGCCCTGTCGGTCCACACCCTGTGTACCATCCTGCTGTTTGTGGCAATTGCAGCGTTCAGCCTGCAATAAGATCAGCCTAAAATGAATCGGAGGAATTGATTTCAGGCAAATCTCAGAATTCTTGGCAAAAAGCAACCGCAAGACACTCGTGTCTTGCGGTTGCTTTTATAGAACAGCGTTTTGTTGACCTCGCCCATTCCCGCCAAAAAAGCTATCTGAAATAAACCTTTATAAGCTGTGTCTCGGATTATTCATCAGCTTCCGCGTCATACATCCGGCTTACGCCGGTGGAACCGGACCGGTCTCCCCCGCCTCCGCCGCCCGCCATTCCAGAACGGAATTGATTGTGTACTTGACGCATTTCCGCATGGGCAGCAGCCAGAGCATCCTCTGTACGGCGCAGCAGATCCACACAATACTCATTGGTTTCCCGGCACGTTTTTTTTGCCTCTTCATCAGCGTGGGTCAGCACTTCCCTGGCCTTTTGCCGGGCCTGCGCCATCACCGGCGCCTCACTTACCATTTGGTTTGCTTCAATCTCGGCCCGCTTGCGGATTTCCTCCGCCTCCCGCTTAGCCGCAGCCAAATACTCGTTCCTGGCATTGAGAATTTTCCGCGCCTCCGCCAAATCTACCGGAAGCTGCTTTTTGGCATCCTCAATAAGGTCCAGCGCTTTATCCCGTTCGATCACGCATTTCTCTCCGCTGAAAGCGGCGTTTTTCGCCTCGTCGATCATGTCAAACAGCATATCCAGCAGCTCATCCACAGCTGTCGCCATGCGCCATCACTCCTTTTCAGAATGTAAAAACCGTTTTAACCCCGTTTAACCGCCGTCCGCCACTTTAGCCCGGACTCGGTCAATGATCTGCCAAGGCACAAAATCGGACAGATCCGCCCCGTACCGGGCTAGTTCTTTCACCACAGTGGAGCTGAGAAAGGCGTACTTGGGCCGGGTATAAAGGAACACTGTATCCAGGCGGGCGTACAGCTTGGCGTTGAGCATGGCCATCTGAATCTCCGACTCGTAGTCGGACACCGCCCGCAGCCCTTTCACCAGCACCCTGGCCCGGTTCCGCCTGGCGTACTCCGCCACCAGTTCCTGAGAGCAGTCTACCCGCACGTTAGGCAAATCTGCTGTCACCGTCTCAATCAGCTCCACACGCTCCTGGGGAGTGAACAGACCGGAAGGTTTGGCGGAATTCACGCTGACACACACGATCAGTTCATCAAAAATAGCGGCGGCACGTTTGATAATGTCCAGATGGCCCAGAGTCACCGGATCAAAACTGCCGGGGTAGATAGCGCGCTTCATGGGTCATGCCCTCCTGCAGTATAGGGTAAATTTAATCCTGCCGTAACGGTACTCCCTCCCCTTCTCATAGGGGTCCGGAAGGTCGGAGAGCACATGGTCTGCCGGACTTTCGCACACTATTATACCATTTTCCACCACAATGTCAATCGTGGTAATAAGCTCCAACGCCCGTTCCAGATTCCCGGAGGCATACGGCGGATCCAGAAAGACCAGGCCATACCGTTCCTGATTCCGTGTGAGAAAGGCCGCGAAATCTTTGCCATAGCAAGCGGCCCGCTCCTCAAAACCGCAAGACTTTATATTGCGCTGGACCACTTTCAAAGCTGCGGGAGCGCTGTCTACAAAATCACAGAAAGATGCCCCCCGGCTCAAGGCCTCGATACCCAGCTGTCCCGTCCCAGCAAACAGGTCCAACACTCGCCGCCCCTCAATATCAAATTGAATGGCGCTGAACAGCCCCTCCTTTACACGATCGGTGGTGGGCCGGGTGGCCAGTCCGGGCAGCTCCTCCAGCCGCCGGCCCTTGGCAAGACCGCTGATCACTCTCATGGCAGCTCGTCCTTTCGTTCCTGGTTTTCTTTCGCGTGAAAATGGTGGTATACCGCTGACGCCGTGTTTTTCGGCACCACAGCGGTTAGTTCATCCAGCAAGGCCTCTCTGACCGCCTTCACGCTTTTGAAATGCTTGAGCAGCTGGGCCTTCCGAGCCGGTCCCACACCAGGGATGCCGTCCAGGGCCGACCCTTTCAAATGTCCCGCCTGCTGCTGGCGGTGGAACTCAATGGCGAAACGGTGGGTCTCCTCCTGGATACGCCCCACCATGGCAAACAGCCCCTGGTTTGCCTGTATGCCGATCTCCCGGCCGTCCCCAGCCACTAAAGCCCGGGTGCGGTGACGGTCGTCCTTCACCATACCGTAGACCGGGATATCCTCCAGCCCCAGGCGCATCAAAACTTCCGCCGCCGCCTTCACTTGTCCCGCACCGCCGTCCATCAGCAGCAGGTCAGGCCTGTCCGCAAACTTCTCGTCCCCGTCCAGATATCGCCGGAACCGCCGCTCCACCACCTGCTCCATAGAGGCGTAGTCGTCGGCGTGAGGCATGTCCTTCAGCTTGAAATGGCGGTAATCCCGTTTCAGCGGCCTGCCGTCAATGTGGACGGTCATGGATGCCACAATGTCCGAGCTGCCCGTGTTGGAGATGTCAAAGGCCTCAATTCTATGGGGGGGCTCCTCCAGTCCCAGCAGAGCCCCCAGGGCCTCGGTGAGCTTGGAGCGGTGCTCCTCCGCAGTGGTGGCCCGGAGCACCTCCTCAGCGGCGTTCTCGTTGGCCAGCTTCACCAGCTCCATCTTGGCTCCCCGCTGGGGGGTTAGCACCTCCACCTTGCGGCCCACCGCCTCGGTGAGCATCCGGGCCAGCTCCACCTGCTCATCGATATCGCAGGGAAGCAGAATCTGCCGGGGCAACTGGCCCCGGCCACCGTAGTATTGAGCTGCCAGAGTGGACACGGTGGTCTGCTCATCCTCCATGGGTACTGCCATCAACTCCCAATCTTTGGCCGCCAGCTCGCCGCCGATGTAGTGGAGTACCACAAAACAGCTCTTGGCTTCTCCTCGGTGGTAGCCTACCACGTCCGTATCCGCCAGCGACCCAGCCACCGCCTTCTGCCGTTTGGTCAGCAGCTGGATGGACCGGATTCTGTCCCGGAGCTGGGCGGCTTTCTCAAACCGGAGCTCCTCCGCCGCCAGCTCCATCTCGGCAGTGAGTTCGTCCACCACCTCGTCCAGACGGCCCTCCAGCAGCCGCACCGCCTGTTCGGTGGAGCGCTTGTACTGGGTCTGGTCCATCTCCGGGCGGCAGTATCCGTCGCACACACCCATGTGGAAATTGAGGCAGGGTCGCTCCTTTCCGATGTCCTTGGGAAACTTCCGGCGGCAGGCGGGCAGGCGCAGGGCCTCCCGCAGGGCGTCGATGATGCCCTGGCTGGCCCCTCGGCTCCCATAGGGCCCAAAGTACCGGGCCCCGTCGTCCTCCACTTTGGAGGCCAGGGAGAACCGGGGGTAGTCCCCCGGAGACAGCCGAATGTAGGGAAAGCCCTTGCTGTCCTTGAGCAGGATATTGTACCGAGGCTGGTGGCGTTTGATAAGGGCACACTCCAGCACCAGCGCCTCAAACTCCGACTGGACCACAATGACATCAAAATGGTCGATCTGACTCACCATGGCCCTGGTCTTTTCATTGTGACGGGACTGGTCCTGGAAATATTGGCTTACCCGGTTTTTCAGAGCCTTGGCCTTGCCCACGTAGATGACCTCGCTGGCGGCGTTCTGCATAATATACACGCCGGGCTTGAGGGGCAGGGCATGGGCCTTATCCCGCAGTTCATCAAATGTCATTGAGCTCACCTCCCCGCTCACGGCGGCTCCGCGCTTCTTCTTGTCACGCTGCGCCTGTTCGCGACGCGCGGCTTCTCTCCGTCTCGGGCAAAACCCGCCCCCGCTTTGCGGCAGCTGGGCTTTTGCCCTCGCTCCGGTCCATCCGCGCTGCTCACAACGGCTCCGCGCTTCTTACAAAAAAAGCGCCGCTTGTCGCGGCGCTTTTTCGTAGTCAGCATAGGATCACTCTGTAAACTCAGAGTTAATGAGCTCAACCAGGGCGTTGATGGCAGCTTCCTCATCAGGGCCGTCGGCAATAAGGTTGATCGTCGTACCCTTCACAATGCCAAGGGACAGCACCCCCAACAGGCTCTTGGCGTTGACACGGCGGTCATCATCTTTCTCCACCCAGATGGAGCTCTTGAACTCGTTGGCCTTCTGGATAAAAAACGTAGCCGGACGGGCGTGCAAACCGACCTGGTTGTTTACCGTAGTCTCTTTCATGAACATGAACGATTCCCTCCATCATAAAACTCGGTTTCGGTCATATCGGGCCGCTGTGCCGAACCTGCTCCGAATCTTTGTACATATGATAGGATACCAAATTTAGCCGTTATCGTCAAGAGCATTTTCACCAAAAATCACATCGGCCATTCATGAAAACCGTCTAGATATCACGATTTCACCGTCTCTATTTCAACGTAGCCACCGTGACGCCGTCCTCACCTTCCCCATAAACTCCCGGACGGTATTCCTTCACATAGCGGCTCTTTTTCAGGTGCTCCCGCACTGCCTTTCTCAGCGCCCCGGTGCCCTTTCCGTGGATGATGGTCACTGTCTCCAATTTGCCCATGAGCGCATTGTCCAAAAACAGATCCACCGCCCCCAAAGCCTCGTCCACCATCATGCCCCGAAGGTCCAGTTCCGCCTTAGCAGCTGCCGCCCGGAAGGGCCGGGACACCGAGGCGGCCCGCTGCTTGTCTTTTGCGCTCTGCTTTTTTCGCGCGGTCACGTCCTCCAGCACCCGCACCTCCTCCTGCTTGGCCTTCAGCTTCAAAATGCCGGCCTGGAGCTGGAGAGTGCCGTCCTTGTTGACCCCCACCACTTCCGCCTGAGTACCCATTTTCAGCAGTTCCACCGTGTCCCCCAACACTGCGTCTCTCGTGGGCGGAGGGGGCGGCAGGTCCTCCTTTTTGCCACCCAGAGCGGCGTCCGCCTCGTTGAGCTTCCGACGCAGTTCCGAGCGCTGCTCATTGTCATCCACCCATTCCCGGCTCTGTTCCTGACGGCGGCGCATCTCGTTGAGTTCTTTGAAGGTCTGGTCGGCGGCGTCCCTCGCCTGCTCAATGATGGCCCGGGCCTCCGCCTGAGCCTTTTCCGTGGCCTTTCGCCGCTCCTCCTCAATGTGGGCGCGGTATTCCTCCGCCTTGGCCCGGTCCTCCTCCATCTCCCGGCGCAGCTGGGCCGCCTTCTCCTTCTCCTTCTCCATGGCCTGGCGCTGGAGGTCCAGCTGGCTGAGCACGTCCTCAAAGCGCACGTTCTCCGCGTCGATGCGGTCCGCCGCCTTCTGGATGATATAGTCGGGCAGGCCCAGCCGCTTGGAAATGGCGAAAGCGTTGGACTTACCCGGGATACCGATGAGCACCCGGTAGGTGGGGGCCAGGGTTTCCACGTCGAACTCACAGGAGGCGTTCTCCACCCCCTTGGTGGTCATTGCGTACACCTTCAGCTCGGCGTAATGGGTGGTGGCGGCCACGGCGGCCCCCATGGCCCGGGCGGACTCAATGACGGCGGCGGCCAAAGCCGCGCCCTCCACCGGGTCGGTGCCCGCCCCCAGCTCGTCGAACAGAATCAGCGTCTGGTCGTCTGCCTGCTCCAGGATGGCCACGATGTTGGTCATGTGGGAGGAGAAGGTGGACAGGGACTGGTCGATGGACTGCTCGTCGCCGATGTCCGCCAGCACAGCGGAGCACACCTTCACCGTAGAACCGTCCGCCGCCGGTATGTGCAGGCCGCACTGGGCCATCAGGGTGAGCAGGCCCAGGGTTTTCAGGGTGACGGTTTTGCCGCCGGTGTTGGGGCCGGTGATTACCAGGGTGTCGAACCCTCCGCCCAGCTTCAGGTCATTGCGCACGGCGGTCTTGGGGTCCAGCAGGGGGTGGCGGGCCTTTCGCAGCTCGATGTGGTTCCCCAGCACCGGCTCCATGGCCCCCATGGCGGAGGACAGCTTGGCCCGTGCGAAAATGCAGTCTAGGGACACCAGGGTCTGGTAGTCGTCCTCGATGTCCGCCTTGAACCCGGCGCAGTCGGCGGACAGCTCCGCCAGAATGCGCTCGATTTCCTTTTGCTCCTTAGCCTGAAGCTCCCGCAGCTCATTGTTGGCATTCACCACCCCCATGGGTTCGATGAAAAACGTCCCTCCTGAGCCGGACACATCGTGGACCAGGCCGGGTATATCGTTCTTGTGCTCGCTCTTCACAGGCACCACATAGCGCCCGCCCCGCATGGTGATGATGGCGTCCTGTAAATACTTGGACTGGTTGGAGGAGATGAGCCGGTTGAGCACGTCCCGCACCTTGCCCGCCGCAGCGCGGATGTGCCGCCGGATGTCGGCCAGCTCCGGGGAAGCGGCGTCGGCGATCTCCTCCTCGCTGAGGATGGAGCCGGTAATTTTGTCCTCCAGAAAACGGTTTGCGGTAAGGCTTTCAAAATAGCCGTCCAGCACCGTCTTGACCTCACCGCTTCCAGCGCCGTATTCGCGGACGTTCCGAGCACACCGCAGCACCTGGGCGATGTCCAGCAGCTCCCGGGTGTTCAGCGCGCCTCCCCGGTCCGCCCGCTGGAGGGCCGCCGCCACCGGCTTTACCCCGGACAGGGACGGCGTGCCGTGCTTCACCAGCAGGTCGAAGGCAGCGGAGGTCTGCTTTTGTAGACGGCTCACGTCGCTTTGCACACTGATGGGCCGCAGGGCCAGGCTCCGCTCCTTTCCTTCCTCTGTAACCGCTTCAGCCGCCAGCAGCGCCAGTACCCGAGGCAGTTCTAATGTCTCAATTGATTTTTCAAATAATGGTGTCATGATACCGTTCCTCAATTATGTTTTTGGGCGTCCGCACCGTAAACGCAGTAGAAATGCTTCTACGGCTGCGCCCTGGTTGGTTTGTATGTGATGGATTTGTAAAAATCTAGCGTCCGAAACCCCCGCTCCAAGCGGGTCATGAGATATGTCTCCGACGCCTCAGACAGGCGGCGCAAACCTTCCTCATCCACTCTAAAAGACAGCAGGCGCTTTCGGGGGCCCCATACAATATGGCGCAAAGACGCCAACGCGCCCGTTGTCAAAGGCATCGATACCCCCTCCCCCAGCTTGTCCCGGCAGACGGCGCAATGGACCATGCCTTCTCCAAGATGGATGTGCGGCTCCCGTGGCTGTTCCCTGCCGCACACACCACACCGGGCAATTTGAGGCTCATATCCCGCCAGAGCCATGGAACGCCATTCAAATGCGGCTTTCACCTGGTTTAAAGGCACATTCAGTTTATCCAAGGCGTGGAGGCAATTCAGTGTCAGCGCCAAAAGCCCCGGTTCCGGCTGCCCCTCTTCCGCCAGGGTCTCGGTAACCTCCGCGAAATAGCTGGCCAGCGTTACTTTTCCCAGGTCGCCGCGCACCCCTTCAAACAGCCGCTCGGAGGCGGTCTCTTTTACCGACCACAACCCGTTGAACTCATACAGCGTAAATTCGCCCCAGGCCAGCAGCTGACAGGCCGCTGCAATGGGGCTTCCCTTTTTCCGGCACCCCCGGGCGGACACAGTGAGCTTGCCCTCCTGTTCGGTGAGCAGCGTAAGTATTTTATCAGATTCCTTGTAATTCACCTCGCGCAGTACGAGGGCATTCGTGGTCAGGTGCATATAAACGCTCCTATGTACGCCCCGGCACCGGCCGGGACGCCGATTCAATAGAGATTTCCCGGACTTCCGGGCACATTACCCGCCAGTGGATACGTGAAACCGACCAGCGGGCCGGGCGCCCCCTGCCCGCTCCCAGGTTCCGGCCCTGGCCGGGCCTCAGCCTCCCTGCCGCGGCTCATCAGCCATGCCTCCGGCATACCGGTGGTCCAAAACAGGTTCCAAAACGTCGTACTCATCGCTGTCCCTCCTGTCCATGTAGCTAGCATGGACAGGTCTACGGCAATTATGTCAGGGAAATTTTGTGCAGCGTTCCAATTTTAATGACTTGCGGGCCGCTCAAAGACCACCAGCCCCACTTCATACGGATGAACGGAGTAGACTGCCTCCCTGCCGGTGGGGAGCCGCAGAACCCGGAGAAAGGTGTAAAAATCCCCGGCTCCGCCCACAATCATCAGCTCCGCAAGAAAAAACCAAAGGTTGTGGCCCGCGAAAATAGCAATGACTCCTAAGCCAAAGCCCAGTACCAGGGTGGGAAAAAGCAGAGCCAAAAGAATCCGCCCCTTTTTCATCGGCTCAATGCAGGTACAGTAGGGGGCCAGGAGGCGATAATTCACGCCAAACTCAACGGCCTTAAAGCCATTGGGAACAGACAGCCCCATCACCAACCCATGGAGCAGTTCGTGCGCTACAAGCAAAAAAACAAATAGAATCAGCAGCATCAACCGCTCCGGCCTGGACCGATCCGGTCCAAACCCTCCGTTTACCAGCCAGTACCATGCGGCAAAAAACGCCATAAAGGGCAGCGTCAAGGCAATCCCGGCAATATAAACGTCTGCGGCGTTGGCTATCACCTCCCGGGCCGTCCAACCCCGGCCCTCCATGTTTGCGGACAGGCCTTCAAACCGCTCCTTGCGGCGCAGCTCCGCCTTAGTGAGCTTGCGCTCCTTTTTCGCCTTCTGCTCCATGGCTCAATCCTCGGTATATCCGAAGTTTTGAATGGCCGCCGGGTTATCCCGCCAGTTTTCTTTCACCTTCACCCAGGTCTCCAGGTACACCTTGGCCCCCATGAAGGCCTCCATGTCCTGCCGGGCCTGGGTGCTGATCTTTTTCAGCATCCCTCCGCCCTTGCCGATGATGATGCCCTTGTGGGAGGCCTTTTCACAGTATATGGTCACATGGCAGTCGATGATGTCGTTGTCCCGCTGGGAGAATTTGGTCACCTCCACCGCCGTGCCGTGGGGAATTTCCTGATCCAGTTCCCGCAGCAGCTTCTCCCGGACGATCTCCGCCATAATCTGCCGCTCCGGCTGGTCGGTGACCGCCCCGTCAGGGAAGAGCTGTGGCCCCTCGGGCAGCCAGCCCCCCAGCACCTCCAACAGCTCGTCCACCCCTTCGCCGGTCTTGGCCGAGATGGGCACCACCGCGTCCCAGCTGTGGGCCTCGCCGTACACCGCCATCACCGACAGCAGCTTCTCCTTCTCCACCGTGTCGATCTTATTGATGACCAGGGCCGCGGGAGCGCCCAGGGCCTTGATGCGGGAGATCAGCTCCTCCTCCGGCTTGCCGATGTGGTCCACCGGCTCCACCAGCAGCATCACCCCGTCCACGTCCGCCACGCTCTGCCGCACCACCTTCACCATATAGTCCCCCAGCCGGGTGCGGGCTTTGTGAAGGCCGGGGGTGTCCACAAACACAAATTGGCTGTCCCCCTGGTTGAGGACGGCGCAAATGCGGTTCCGGGTGGTCTGGGGCTTGGGGGAGACGATGGCGACCTTCTCCCCCGCCAGGGTGTTGGTCAGGGTGGACTTGCCCACGTTGGGCCGTCCGCAGATGGTAATGATGCCCGATTTCTTGATGTTCATAGGTGATCCTCAACTTTCTTGAGCATTTTTATTCGCCGTGGTAGTCCAGGCTTTCCCATTTCTCCTGTTCCGCAAAGAAGCTCTCGCCTGGAGAAAATTCCTGATAGTACACTTGGGCCAGTTCCCCGTCCATTCGATCCTCTACTTTAATCCACGAGGGGAAATGGGTTACCTCGTTACTTACCTCGAATTCGACAACTCCGTTTTCATAATCGTACCCCGTCTCGATCCGCCGGACGCACACCAGCTCCCCGTCCTCCCAGCGGTGGAAGGTGGTCACACCGTCCCCGCCGCCGCTGTTCCTGGCCCAGCCGTCGATAATCTCCGTCTCCGGGTCGCAGCGGGGGAAGGAGATCTCCCGGTACTCCGGCACCTCCGCGAACCGCCCCGCCTCCTCGTCCCACACCCAGAGATACCAGTAACCGGCTCCGTTTCCCCTGTTACGCAGGACGCTGAAATCCATGTGCCCGTCGAAATTGGCGTCCACCGTCTCGTGCTCCCCAAACATCAAACCGTCTACCACGGCGTCCATTCTCTGTATAGGTTCCCCCATATCCTCGGGATTCCAGACGGATAAGCACACCGGGTTCTCCCACAGCTCCCATTCCGGGTCTGGGTTTGGCCCCCGCTCCCCCATCTCCACCGTCACCAGCAGCGTCCCCAGCCTGCCCCCGGTGGGCACCAGAAACGCGTCGTGGGTGCCGTCGATGGGCTGTTGGGCCAGCAGCTCCTCCGGGGTAAGGGCCTCCGGCGGCGCGCTCACCGGCCCGCTGGGCACAGGGGACGGCTCCGGCGGCGCGGCCTGCCCGCCTGGCTCCCCGCAGCCCGCCAGTGCCAGCAGCAGCGCGGCGGCCAGGGCGGCGCAGGCTCTTTTTCTGTTCATGTCACGGCCCCCCTTCGCGGCCTCGCTCCCTGGGCATCAGCCGCATCAGCGCCCCCGCCGCCCAGTCCACCGGCTGGGCCAGCGCCAGCGCCCCCAGCGCCGTCACCGCCACCGTGACAGGCATCCACCACAGCCGCTGATGGGCCGCCGGCACCGCCTGGGCCAGCACCGGGTACACCAGTTGGTCGGAGATGTAGGACACCAGGTACATGGCCAGGGACAGCCTGGCCACCCGGCCCACGCACCAGCGCACCGGCCCGGGCGTCCGGGAGCCGTCCGCCCGCCGCAGGCAGGAGAAGAGCAGCGCCGCCTGGACCGTCAGCGCCAGACTGCCCCAGCCGTCCTCCGGCATCAGCACGTAGGGCCCCCCGCCGGCGGTGAGCCAGCCCTTCACCCCCACCGCCGCCGCCAGCCCCAGCCAGCACCCCAGCGCCTGCCAGCTCTTGAGCCGCAGGGGGTGCTCCCGCAGCCAGGCCCCCAGGGCGTAATAGGTCAGCGGGTACAGGTTCACCCACCACACGGGCAGAACCGTCCCCAGCTGGTTGACCAGGCTGGGCAGAGCCGTCAGCCCCGCCAGGGTGAGGAGCAGCGCCCTTTTCCCCCGCTCATCCAGGGCGTGCCACGCGGCGTTGAGGAAGGGGCTGAGCAGAAACAGTCCGATGTACATTTCGATATACCAGCCGTAGGGCGCGGCGGCGTAAACGGTGAACTGCCGGACCAGCCCGGGCAGGGTGAACCGCTCCCCCTGCCAGAACACCCGGAAGGCCATGCACGCCGCCCCCGACAGCAGGTAGGTGAGCAGGATGGGCAGCAGCTTGCGGTAATACCCCCTGGACCATTTGCGCCCGGCGCAGGTGTAGCCGGTGAGCAGCAGAAACAGGGGCACGCAGGTCATGCACAGCACCCGCACCACGCAGGCCAGCAGCATGGTCCCCCCTGCCGCCGGAGTGTCGTAGAACCCGTTATTGAGGAAAAAGTGCACGCTCAGGGTGAGCAGCCCCGCCGACGCCCGCACCAGATCCAGGCCGAACTCCCGTCGCCTCTGTTCCATCTCAACCCTCCCGGGGGATGCCCAGACCGGCCAGGATGTCCTCCTCCCGGCCCCGCATCCGGGCCTTCATGTCCCCCTCGTCCAAATGGTCATAGCCCAGCAGGTGGAGTACCGAGTGCACCGCCAGGTAGGCCAGCTCCCGGCGGTTGGCGTGGCCGTACTCCTTGGCCTGGGCCTTCGCCCGCTCCAGGGAGATGCACATATCCCCCAGGGGGACCAGCCCGGTGGCCGGGTCCGCGTCCGCCTGGGCGGGCTTGTCCCCCGGCTCCAGGTCGAACATGGGAAAGCTGAGCACATCGGTGGGCGCGTCCACCCCCCGTGTGTCCAAATTGATCTGATGGATGCCCCTGTCGCCGGTGACCAGCACGTTCACCTCGCAGGGCACGTCCACCCCCTCCGCGTCCAGGGCGGCGCGGATCACCCTGCGCAGGAAGCTGCGCAGGCCGTCGTCCACCCCCGGCACGTCGGCGGAGACGATGATCTTATGTTTCGGCATTACCGATTGACCTCCCGTTTGTCAGTGCGGCCCATGCGCTAGTCCAGGGGCCCTACTTCCGTTTGGCAAAGCGCCGCTTCTCGTCCTCCTCGTACGCCTTGATGATCCGCTGGACGATGACATGGCGCACCACATCCGCCCCGGTGAGCTGGCAGATGGAGATGTCCTCCACCCCCTTGAGCACCCGCATGGCCTCCTTCAGGCCGGAAACCTTGTCCGCCGGCAGGTCGATCTGGGTGGCGTCGCCGGTGATGACAATTTTCGACCCGAAGCCCAGCCGGGTGAGGAACATTTTCATCTGCTCCCGGCTGGTGTTCTGGGCCTCGTCCAGGATGATGAACGAGTCGTCCAGCGTCCGCCCCCGCATGTAGGCCAGGGGGGCCACCTCGATGTTCCCCCGCTCCAGGTACTTCTGGTAGGTCTCCGCCCCCAGCATGTCAAACAGGGCGTCGTACAGGGGCCGGAGGTAGGGGTCCACCTTGCTCTGAAGGTCGCCGGGCAGAAAGCCCAGCCGCTCCCCGGCCTCCACGGCGGGACGGGTGAGGATGATGCGGTTCACCTGCTTGTCCCGGAAGGCCATGACGGCGGCGGCCACCGCCAGATAGGTCTTGCCCGTGCCGGCGGGGCCCACGCCGATGGTGACGGTATTTTTCAGAACCGACGCAATATAGTCCTTCTGTCCAATGGTCTTGGGCTTGATGGGCCGGCCCTTGGCGGAGATGCAGAGGACGTCGCCGGTCAGCTCGGCGATTTTCTCCTCCTTCCCCGCCCGGACCATGCCGGCCACGTACCGGACGTTCTGCTCCCCAATGGCCTCTCCCCGGCTGGAGAGGGTCAGCAGAGCCTGAATGGCCTTGCAGGCCAGGCTCACGTTCTCCGCCTCGCCCTCCACCCGCAGCTCACTGTCCCGGTTCACCACGACGACAGAGAATTCCTGCTCCAAAAGCCGGATATTCTCGTCGAAGGAGCCGAAAATGTTGATGGCCTGCTCCAGCCGCTCAATGCTTATCCTTTGTTCCAACTGTTTCACTCCAGTTCCGCGCGGGCTCAGGGGCCCGCTTCTTCTGTTTGTCCCGTCTCCTCCGTATAAATCGGCACGCTCTCGCCAATCCGCTCCCGGCACTCCGCCGACAGGGTCACCTCCAGCACGTCCCCCCGCTGCCGGGAGGCGCACAGGGTGGAGATCACCGTCCCGTAGGGGTCCACCATGCTGCGGAGCTGCTCCGTCAAAACCGCCTCGGCGGTTTTCTCCGCCTGGGCGGCGGAACGGGAAACGGGGACGGTCTCATAAAAGCGCCAGGTCTCCCGCTCCAGAGTGACGGGCAGGGGGATGCCGAACAGAGTCCAGGGTATCCGTTCCATCATTTTATCACAATTCCCCCGGTCAATGCTACTGTTTGAAAAGAATTTTATCCGCCGGGTCCCAAAAATCAGGGAGAATCCGGTGGTCTCCTCCCCGGTGTACCGCTTTTCCGCCGCCGTCAGGGGCATGACGGTCCGCAGCGTGTACCAGGTCCGGGCCGTCACCTCTCCCATGCCCCCCAGCACCCGGGCCCCCACGGTGTCCGTGTCCTCCACGCCGGAAATCAGCAGCTGTCCTTCCGTCACGGCGGAGCCGGGCAGCACGGCGGCCACGCCGCCCATGGTCTGAACCTCCAGCACCAGCCCCGCCCGCCGGGCCACCAGGTTGGAGGGGACCCGCTTGTCAATGAGCACCGGGGCAAAAATCCGCTCCCGGACCTGGACCGTGGCCCGGCAGCCGGAGACGTTGACGGCAATCCAGCTCAGCTCCGGCAGGTCCAGCAGCACATGATTCCGGATGCCCTCGTTGTCCAGGGACAGGCCGAAGGAACCGATATGGACGTCGTTTTTCTCCAGCGCCCGGAGGATTTTTTCCGTGGGCACCGTCTCGTTCCCCTCCACCTGGAACTCCCAGATGAAGAAGGACCCCAGAAACAGCCCCATGGCGCAGAGCACCAGCCCCACCGCCAGAGTCTGCCGGTGGCGGAAGCGCAGCAGGAAATAGGGCACCCCCTCCCGGCCCAGGGCCGTCAGGGTGCAGTCCAGATTTTTCGCCGCCCGGCGGAGCCGCTGCCAGTCCCCCCGGGAAAGGCGGCAGGTGAAGGAGCTGGGGGACTCCCACTGAAGGTCCCAAAAGGCCAGGTCCCTGGCTCCGCAGAGGTTCAGCACCCGTTCCGGGAACGCGCACTCCACCCGGACCCGGACCTGCCCCTGAAGACGGTTGACAATCCCCTTCATTCTTCCTCCGCCCCCACCCATTCCACCGCGTCAATGCGGCCGCCAATGCGCATCTCCTCCGCCGTCATGGCCATAAGTGTCAAGCGGCTCCCCTTAACACGCAGGACACCCACGGCGGTGTTGGCGTCGATTCGGGTCTCGCTGTAGCTCAGCAGGCCGGTGTGGCGCTCCAGGTACAGCTGACGGCCTCCGATCATCTCCATCCGGGGCAGGCCCGCCACAATATCCGCCGGCAGGTCGAAGAGCTCCGCCACTTCTCCCAGAAATCCGCCGTTTTTCCGATCGCCTTTCCGTTCGCTTCTCCGTTCGCTTTTTCGATCTCGCTCCATCCCGTTCACCTCAAAGCCTTGGTCTGTCCTCAAAGCCTATGCGGCGGCGGGCCTCTTCTTGCCTGTCTTTTTTCCGCCGTTCTTCGCCTGCCGTTTTTCGCCTGCCGTTCTTCGCCTGCCGTTCTTCGCCTGCCGTTCCCTCGCCTGCCGTTCCCTCGCCTGCCGTTCTTCCTGCTCCGGGTTTTGCGCGGCGTCCCGGCAAAGGCAGCCGGTGCACGCATGGTTTGTCTCTCCGGCGCATAGAGTCTGTCAGGTGATGTGTCGTGAAGGTCAAGCGGTTCGAAAAGTTCGAAAAGGGCGAAAAGTTCGAAAAGAGCAAAAAAATTGGAAAAAAACGCCAGCGAACCGACGCCTGTCTGGTTCTCTGCGGTGTACTGATCTGGTTTCTGGCGGACGCGGACCGGGTCCGTAGGGCGGCGGCAGAGGCCCTGATTCTCTGCGGCTCCTCGGTGATACCGGCTCTGTTCCCCTTTCTGGCGGTGTCCGCCCTGCTGATTTCCCTGGGCTTTGGGGACTGGGTCTCTCCCCATCTGGCGGGGCTGATGGCCCTGTTCCGTCTGCCGGGCAGCGCCGGGTCCGCCCTGCTGCTGGGTCTGGTAGGGGGCTATCCCATTGGGGCGAGGACGGCGGCGGACCTCTATGAAAAGGGCCTGCTGACCTCCGGAGAGGCGGAACGGCTGCTGTCCTTCTGCAACAACTCCAACCCGGTGTTCCTGGTCAGCGTCCTGGGGGCCGGGGTCTTCGGCAGCGTCCGTGCCGGGATTTACCTGTGGCTCATTCACATTCTTTCCGCCCTTCTGGCGGGTCTGTTTTTCCGGGGAAAGCGGAAACAGACAGCGCCCCAGCGGGTGACAAGGAGAACCCCCTGCCAGGAGCTCCCTTCCCTCCCGACCGCCCTTGTGAGGGCGGTTCAAGGCAGCGCCCTGTCCATGCTGTCGGTCTGTGCCTTTGTGGTGCTGTTCTATGTGCTGGCCCAGCCTCTCGGCGGGCTGGGCGGAGATCTGGGCCCGGCCCTGGTGGGTCTGACGGAGCTGTTCTCCCTGACGCCGATGCTGACGCCCTCGTCTTCCGGCTTCATTCTGGCCTCCGGCTGTGCCGGCTGGGGCGGACTGTCGGTGCTCTGTCAGACGGCGGCGGTGCTGGACGGCAGCGGTCTCAGGCTCCGGAACTGCGTCCTGGGCAAGGCCTTGCAGGGCGCGCTTGCCGCCCTGCTGGCGGCGCTGGTCCAGAGGTTTTTGCTGTGATGGATAGAACAATCTGTTGTTTTTTGGCGAATTGATACGAATTGTATTCAATTTCTGTTTCAGGCCCAGTCCCGGAACGCGGGGCGGCACAGAGGCCGCCCCCTGCACGTCGCCGCCGGAAAACCGCCCTGTAGGGGCCGGGCTCTATCCCGGCCCGTTTTTCATTGACAGCCTGGCCCCTTTCTCATCAACGGCCCGTTTCCCATTCCCGGTCCAAGCCCAGAACACGGGGCGGCACAGAGGCCGCCCCCTGCACGTCGCCGCTGGAAAGCCCCTCAGTCTGTTCTGAGCCAGAACGCGGGACGGACACAGCTGTCTGTCTCTTCCACGCCCTGCGCCGCCCGTTCAATGTATCCGTCAAAATTGACACAGCTGATGAAATCGTATGCCCCCTCTTCCCTGTCACGAAAATCCCCATAGTACCGCAGCCACCAGCAGCCCCTGTTCTGCTCCTCGCAGTCCTCGTCCATAAACCACGCCCCCTGTGACCGCGCAAAAGCGGTCGTCAGCGCTCCGCGCTCTTCATAATCCACATAGTCCTCCGCTTCATCGTCAAATAACGCTTCCACTTCCTCTGTGCTTAACAGAAACATATAATCCTGCGTATTTCCGGCCGGGTTTTCCACCGTGGAAAGGAGAATTTTCTCCCGCTCCTCTGCCGAAAAAGCCTGCATGAGAAAATCATGGTTCAGCCAGCTTCTCAGTGCGCAGTCCCGCCATGTGACCCGTTCGGAACGCGTATGATATGGCTTGCAGTCCAGCAGGTACCTGCTCACGCAGAGGCAGCGGCCCTCTTCCTCCTTCAGAACAATCCACTCCACCGGCTCCTTTTTCATCCCGCAGTTCTGCGGGTATGCGCCCATCACCACGGTTTTTTGATACATAGCTTCTCCCTTTCTCACTGCAAGCGCCGGCCTTCCCGGCAAAGGGCCCGGCCTTCCCGGTACGGCAGGCATCATGCGGCGCTTTTTCATCAAAAGAAAGGCCCCCGGCGCTGGCCGGAGGCCTCTCCATTTTGTATGGTTTTGATTTTTTTCTACAAGATGTATTTACCGCTGTCCCTTGTCGTAGGGAATGCCCTCTGCCTTGGGCGCCCGGGACTTCTGAGAGGTGAAGGCCAGGACCACCAGAGAAATGATATAAGGCAGCATATTGTAGACAGCGGCCGGCAGCTCCAGGCTTTTCAGGAAGTCAAAGCCGGTATACACGTTGCCCAGGGCCCGGAAGAAGCCGAAGAGCAGCGCCGCCAGGGCAATGCGGGTGGGCTTCCACTGGCCGAAGATCATAACCGCCAGGGCCAGGAAACCGAAGCCCGCCACGCCGTTCTCGAATTTCCACTCGCTGACGCCGGCGGTGATGTACACAATGCCGCCCAGGCCCCCCAGCATGCCGGAAATCAGCACGCCGGCATAGCGCATTTTATAGACGTTGATGCCCACGCTGTCCGCCGCCTGAGGATGCTCGCCGCAGGCCATGAGCCGCAGGCCGAAGCGGGTCTTGTACAGGGAGACATAGGAGCCGATGAGGGCCAGCAGGGCCAGCAGCATGAACCAGTTGAACTCGAAGCCCCCCAGGTTCACAATGAAGGCCTTTTTGGCGTTGATATACTGGATGGTAGAGGATACATTGTCCACATTCTCGGCGGTGTTCATGGCCTTGACAAACACTGTGGCCGCCGCGGTGCCCAGCAGGTTCATGGCGGTGCCCACCAGGGTCTGATCCGCCTTGAAGTTCACGGCGGCCACCGCCAGCAGCAGGGAGTACAGCATCCCCAGCAGAACCGCCGCCAGCACCACCAGAACAATCATGACAAAGGCGGAGGTGCTGTCCGGCAGGAACTTCATCATCAGCGCGCCGCCCAGCGCACCCATGACCATGATGCCCTCCAGGCCGATGTTGATGACGCCGGAGTGCTCGGAGAAGCAGCCGCCCAGCGCCACCAGCAGAAGGACGGAGGCGAAAATCAGCATATATTGCAGCAGCAAAATCATTTCCCGCCGCCTCCTTTCTTCTCATCCCGGCGGTTCAGCCACCGGTTCAGAGCCACCTTGAAGAACAGCACGAAGCCGCAGAGATAGATAATCAGGGCGGAGATAAAGTCGGAAATCTGGGCGGAATACATGGTTTTGTCCACATAAGCGCCGCCGTTGGTGATGTGCTGGATAAAGTAGGAGGAGAATATGGAGCCAATGGGACTCAGCCCGCCCAGAAAGGCGGCAGCGATGCCGTTGAAGCCCATGGCGGGGACGGCGGACTGGGTGCACTGCCACTGCTCGAACCCGGTAAGGAAGAGCATAGCCGCGCCCATGCCGGCCAGCGCCCCGGCGATGGCCATGGTGAGAATCAGGTTTTTCTTCTCCCGCATGCCGCAGTATTTGGCGGCAAACTTGTTGCAGCCGGTGGCCTTCAGCTCATAGCCCAGCTTCGTTTTCTCCAGCAGCACCCAGACCAGAACCGCCGCAATGACGGACAGGGGCACCGCAATGGTCACATACTGGTTTTTGCTGAACAGACCCCCCAGACCCAGAGAGGGCAGGATCGCCTCGGGGCTGGTGCTGGACAGGGTGTAGGTATAGGGGCTGGTCTCCTCCTTGACCTTTGTCAGGAGGGTGTTCACGGAATAGAGGCTGATCCAGTTCAGCATGATGCAGGAGATGACCTCGTTGACGTTGCAGCAGGCCTTCAGCACGCCGGAGACGGCCCCCAGCAGCGCCCCGGCCAGGACGGCCGCCATGAGGCAGAGATACCAGGGCAGATGCAGGCCCAGGGCGCAGTAGAGACAGGCTCCGGCCCCCACCACGTACTGCCCCGCCGCGCCGATGTTGAACAGGCCCACCTTATAGGCGAAGAGAATCGACAGACTGCACATCAGCAGCGGCGCGGTCTTCACCAGGGTGCTGCCCAGATATTTCAGCTGAGCGGTGGTCCGGGAATAGGTCATGAAGTTCTTGACAATGGTCAGAATGGCCTCGCCGGCTCCGGCGGGATTGATGAGCAGCAGGGCAATGTAGCCAAGCAGCAGTCCGATCAGGATGCACAGCAGGGAGGCCAGCAGGGACTGCACCGCGCCGTTGCGCAGCAGAGGCGATTTCTCCTTTTTCATGACGCCGCCCCCTCTCTCTTCGCGCCGGCCATGTACAGGCCCAGCTCCTCCACGGTGACCTTCTTCGGGTCGAACTCACCGACAATCTCCCCCTCGTACATCACGAGGATGCGGTCGGACACGTTCATGACCTCGTCCAGCTCCAGGCTCACCAGCAGCACGCCCTTCCCGGCGTCCCGCTGGGCCACAATCTGTTTATGGATGTACTCGATGGCTCCCACGTCCAGACCCCGGGTGGGCTGGACCGCAATCAGCAGCTCCGGGTCCTTGTCAATCTCCCGGGCAATGATGGCCTTCTGCTGGTTGCCGCCGGACATGCTCCGGGCGGGGGTGACGGGGCCCTGGCCGGAACGGACGTCGTACTGCTCAATGAGGCCCACGGCGTACTCCCGAATGGCCCGCCTCTTCAGGAAGCCGGCAGGCGTGACAAAATGATGCTCGAAATAGCGCTGGAGCACCATATTGTCCTCCAGCGTGTAGTCCAGCACCAGACCGTGTTTATGCCGGTCCTCGGGGATGTGGCTCATGCCGGAGACAGCGCGCTTTCGGATGGGGGCATGGGTGATATCCTGGCCGTTCAGGGTCAGGGTCCCCGCCTTCAGGGGCTCCAGGCCGGTGAGGCCGTAGACCAGCTCGGTCTGTCCGTTGCCGTCGATGCCGGCGATGCAGACAATCTCGCCCCGGCGGACCTGGAAGGAGACGCCTTTCACCGCGTTGTTGTTGTGACGCTTTGAGGCGACGGTCATGCCCTTTACGTCCAGAACGACCTCGCCGGGTCTGGCGGGGGCCTTCTCCACGGCAAAGCTCACGTCCCGGCCCACCATCATGCGGCTCAGCTCCTCCTGGCTGGTCTCCGCAATGCTGACGGTGCCGATGTACTTCCCTTTCCGCAGCACGGAGCAGCGGTTGGCCACGGCCATGATCTCGCCCAGCTTGTGGGAGATGAAGAGAATGCTCTTCCCCTCGGCGGAGAGGTTCCGCATAATCTGCATCAGCTCGTCAATCTCCTGGGGGGTCAGCACGGCGGTGGGCTCGTCGAAAATCAGGATCTCGTTCTCCCGGTACAGCATTTTCAGAATCTCCGTGCGCTGCTGCATGCCCACGGTGATGTCCTCCACCAGGGCGTCCGGGTCCACCCTGAGCCCGTACTTCTCCGACAGGGCCAGCACCTTTTCCCGGGCCTCGGCCTTCTGGAGGAAGCCGTGCTTACAGGGCTCCACGCCCATGATGATGTTGTCCAGGACGGTGAAGCACTCCACGAGCTTGAAATGCTGGTGCACCATGCCGATGCCCAGGGCGTTGGCATCGTTGGGGTCCCTGATGGAAACCGGCTGCCCGTTCTTTCTGATGGAGCCCTCCTCCGGCTGGTACAGGCCGAAGAGCACGCTCATCAGCGTGGATTTTCCGGCGCCGTTTTCGCCTAAAAGGGCGTGAATTTCGCCTTTTTTAAGCTGCAATGTGATATTGTCGTTGGCCACGATGCCCGGAAAGCGCTTGGTGATGTTCAGCATCTCGATGGCATAGTTCTCTTCCAATGTCACGACCTCCCCCTTCTTCACAGACACTTCAAACCGTCGTCACAGTTCGTTCATATTGTATTGTACTATATTCCGCCGCATATTTCAAAGGATATTTGCAATTTTCCACAAATTTTCCCGGAGGACCGGAAAATCTGGTAGAACACGCATATTGCCCGGGGACAAACCGCCGCTGATGGAATATCAGGGAAACCCTTTCCCTTCCAAAGGACCGGGGGCCTGGCGCGGTCTGCCGGAAATGCCTTTTCAAAAAACGGAAGAGGACGGGCAAGGCCCGTCCTCTCCGGTGTGCAGGGAAATTTACTTGATATTTCCGTACTCGTTCACAGTGGTGTTGGCCAGGGTGGGCATGGCGGTAATGTCGTCGGAGACGGTGATTTTGCCGTCGAACAAGTCCTTCACCAGGGCCTTATAGTCGTCCTGGGTGAAGCCGTCGGCCCACTGGGTGGTCTCCATGGGGAGCAGGACATAGTTGGCGTCGGGATCGTCGCCGGACACCAGGCCCAGGGTCTCGGCCTTGCCGCCGTAGTTGGCAAAGTTGCCGGCGGCCACCTCGTCCAGCATATGGGTGACCGTGGTGGCCAGGCCCTTCATGGCGGAGGTCACCGTCAGGCCCTCGCCATAGCTGCCGTCGATCTGGGCAGACTGGTCCACGTCCACGCCGATGACCTTGGCGCCCTCGACCTTGGCAGCCGCCTCAGCGGCGGAGGCGTAGATAGCGCCGCCGCAGGCGAAGACACACTCCACCTTCAGCGTCTGATACCAGTTGTCCATATAGGCGGTGATGTCCGCGTCACCAAAGAACTGGTTGCCATAGACATATTCCACAACGGGCTTCACGCCCAGCTCGCCGGCGGCGGCGTCCACGCCCTGGAGGAAGCCATAGCCAAAGCGCTGCACGGCGGGCACGCCCATGCCGCCCAGATAGCCCAGGTGGGTATAGCCCAGCTTCACGGCGGCCACGCCGGCCATGTAGCCGGCCAGCTCTTCCTGGTACACGGCGCAGTAGGTGTTGGCGGGCACGGTGCCCACGTCGCCCTCGGCCACGTCCAGCGCGATGAAGTTCACATCGGGATAGCTGTCGGCCACTTCGCTGATGGTCTCGGCAAAGGCGAAGCCGGGCATGACGATGGTGTTGTAGCCCTCGTCCACAGCGGACTCCACCATGGCCACGCGCTCGGCGGTGGAGTCTCCGGCGGGCTTGTAGTAGTTGAAGGACACGCCCTTGGACTCACACCAGGCCTTGCAGGCCTCGTAGGTGGTCTGGTTAAAGGACTGGTCGGTGATGTCGCCATAGTCGGTAATCATGGCAACCATCATGTCGCTTTCGCCGCCGCCGGCAGGCTCCTGCTGGGCGTCGCCGGCGGGCTCCTGCTGGGCATCGCCGGCAGGCTCCTGCTGGGTGTCTCCGCCGGAATTGCCGCCGCAGGCGGCCAGGGACAGGCAAAGGACCAATGCCAGCATCATCGCAAGAAACTTCTTCATTGGAATCAACCTTCCTTCTGATTTGACTCTCGCAGGGACGCGGGGCGCTCCTGCAAGGACGGGCCTATTATATCAACTCTTTCAGGCAATTTCAACCAGATTCACGGATTGTTTTCCCTTTGGCCTCAATTTTGTAAACTTTGCCCAGCCGCCAGACAGCGGGCTTTTCCCTTTCCCCGGCCCCCGGACCGGCTGCGCGCCAGGGGATTCAGGGCGGTCCGGGCCCTTCCCCGGCATCACAGAGGCAAACCGGAAGCGAAGCGGACACAAAAAACTCAGCTCCGGCGGGCCATTTCCACGGCGGTCTCCAGGGCAATCTCCATCATCTGGGTGAAGCCGGTCTGCCGGTCCGCCGGGGGCAGGGCCTCGCCGGTGACCAGACTGTCGGAGATGGTGCAGATGGCCAGGGCCCGTTTTCCGGCCTCGGCGGCGTTTAAGTACAGGGCGGCGGACTCCATCTCAATGGCAAGGACGCCCATGTCCCCCCATTTCAGGGTATCCCCGGCCTTGTTGTAGAACACGTCGGAGCTGAGCAGGTTCCCCACCACCGGAGCCGCGCCCAGGCGGCGGGCCGCCTCCACGGCGGTTTCCAGCAGCTCGAAATCCGCGATGGGGGCAAACTGGCCGGAGAGGCCGAACTGATGGGCATAGCGGGAATCGGTGCAGGAGGCCTGGCCCATCACCACGTCCCGCAGCTTCAGCCTGGGGGAGATGGCCCCGGCGCTGCCCACCCGGATGATGTTGTCCACATCATAGAAGTGGAACAGCTCGTGAGAGTAGATGCCGATGCTGGGCATTCCCATGCCGGAGGCCATGACGGACACCGGCGTGCCGCGGTAGGTCCCGGTATAGCCCTGGACGCCCCGGACGTTGTTCACAAGCCTGGCGTTTTCCAGAAAGGTCTCCGCGATGAATTTCGCCCGGAGAGGATCGCCGGGCATCAGTACGGTTTTGGCGAAATCGCCCTTGACAGCTTCGTTATGCGGCGTTCCCATGCTTCATCCCTCCATGGCCTTCACGGCCTTGACCACCCGGCTGGTCCCCAGTCTGGAGGCCCCCAGGCTGATAAAATCCTCAGCGTCCTTCAAATCGGAAATGCCTCCGGCGGCCTTGATCTTCACCCCGGGGCCCACGTGTCTGGCGAAGAGGGCCACGTCCTCCCGGGTGGCTCCGCCGCCGCCGAAGCCGGTGGAGGTTTTAATGTAGTCCGCCCCGGACTCCGTGACAATCTCACACAGCTTGATTTTTTCCTCGTCGGTGAGGAAGCAGGTCTCAATAATCACCTTCAGCAGCTTCCCCTTGCAGGCGGCCTTGACGGCCCTGATCTCCGCCAGGACCTCGTCCCACTTCCGGTCCTTCACCCAGCCCACGTTAATCACCATGTCCACCTCGTCCGCGCCGTTGTCCACGGCGTCGGAAGCCATGAAGCACTTGGCGGCGGCGGTGTCGTAGCCGTTGGGGAAGCCGATGACGGTGCACACGGGCAGACGGCCCCCCAGGTACTCCGCCGCCTGCTTCACAAAGCTGGCGGGGATGCAGACGCTGGCGCAGCCGTATTTGACCCCGTCGTCACAGACGGCCCGGATTTCCTCCCAGGTGGCCGTCTGAGCCAGGAGGGTGTGGTCGCATTTGCCAAGAATTTCCTTCAGTTCCATTTCAGTCTTCTCCTTCATCATCATAGAATCCAATCCTCTGCCGGCGGCATATGCTTCTTTTGTGCATTATAGCAAAGTTTCCCCCGTCTGTCCAGTGGCCCGTCCCCCAAACCTTGCAAAAAAGCCCCGGCGGTGCTAAAATTTTTGAATATCAAAGATTAAATTATGGAGGCTGCCCTATGAAAAGACGTTTCCTCTCTCTCCTCTGCGCCCTGGCCCTGCTGCTGGCGGCGGTCCCCTCCGCCGCCGCGCTGGAGGGCGAGGCCCGGCGGGCTCTGGAGGTTCTGACCGTGCTGAACATCGCCGGGAATCCCCCGGCGGACTCCGCCCTGAAAACCGCCATTCCCCGGGGCGAGGCAGCGGTGCTGCTGCTGCGCTTCTCCGGCTCCGGCGTCTCCCAGCCGGACACCGCCCTCAGCCGCGCCAAGGCCGCGGGCTGGCTGACCCGCACCGTGCCCCAGGAGGGGCCCATCACCGCCGGGGAATTCTGCGCCGCATTGCTGCGGCTGCTGGGCTATGAGGGCGCATCGGACACCGACGGGACCGTATACGCCCGGCGCATCGGCCTCACCGCCCGGGACTATGAGGGGAACCTGACCTGGGGGGACGCCCTCCAGATTCTCCGGGACGCTCTGACCTTCCCCTATCGGGACGGGCCCGCCGTCATTCAGCAGCTGACCGGCGACGGCTTCTGCGCCCGCTCCGACGCCGAGGCCCTGGGGCTTTTCGATGAGGAGCTCACCGCCCGGCAGACGGCGGACCGGCACATGTCCGCCGTCTTCTGCATCCGGACCTATGAGACAGATCTGGAATACCGGATGGGCGTTCCCAGCGGCGAGGCCAGCGGCTTTTTCATCACCTCCGACGGTCTGGCGGCCACCAACTACCACACCATTGAGGGGGCCCTCTACGCCACCGCCACCCTGGTCACCGGCGAGGTCTACCCGGTGGAGCGCGTCGTCTACCACGACAAGGGCATGGACATCGCCCTGCTGAAAATCTCCCAAACCTCCACGGACAAGGCCGAGGCCCCGGCCTTCGCCGTCCTGGAGCTGGCGGAGGAGGCGGATCTCCGGCCCGGCGACGTGGTGTATACCCTGGGCAACCCCCTGGGCCTGGGTCTGGCCGTGAGCAGCGGCATCGTCAGCGATGTGGACCGGGTCGTGGACACCTATACCCTGCCCTGCGTCATGAACACCGCCGACATCTCCCAGGGCAGCAGCGGAGGCGCGCTGCTGAACGTTTACGGCCATGTGGTGGCCGTCACCTCCGGCGCATATACCTACGGCAATAACATGTATCTGGCCGTTCCCATCGCCCCTGTCCTGGAGGCGGACTGGACCGCCCAGGGCCAGACCCTGGCGGAGGTGGCCCGGGCCTCCTGACGCCCCCGGTTCTCCCAATTTCTTTGGGAATTTTGCAAAACGCTCTTGAAAACAGCGGCGGACTGTGGTAGAATTTATGCCTGTCGAAGTGATTAAAAAATTTCAGGCCAGGGCCTGAATGTTGGAGGTTGAACGTTTTGAAGCTTTTCATCACCATTTTGCAGCTCCTCTGCGGTCTGGGAATCATCCTGGCCGTGCTGTTCCAGTCCGGCAAGAGCGCCGGCCTCTCCGGCGCCATCGGCGGCGTGGCGGACTCCTTCCTGGCCAAGAACAAGGCCAAGACCATGGACGCCAAGCTGGCCCGGGCCACCAAGTGGATTGGCGCCGTGTTCCTGATTCTGACCATGGTGCTGCTGATTCTGGGCTGAGAAACCGAAGCAAAAGTTGCAAAAAGCGCGAAAAGGCACGAAAAACGTCCGGACAGATGTCCGGACGTTTTTTTGCACTTTTTTGCCCTGTTCCGCCGCCCAGGGCCCGAGGCGGTTCGGGAGTGTCCATTCCCGCATTTTATAACAGGACCATGATGCAGGGGCCGCCGCCCTCGGCGGCCTGCCGATACAAGGGCCTCACATCGGGCCGTCCAAGGGGGCGCTGCAAAATAAAATCTGCCAATCGGACACTCCCGGCGGTTCCGGGCATCCGGGACCCGGACGCCTCCTGAGAAGGTTCCTCTCTTGTGCCCCGACTCCGTCCTATGCTCCCCCCGAATGAGATGCCGCACGGGACGGCCTCGGAAACACATCCCGTCTCTTTCCCTGCGCCGGACGCCGCCCAATCAGGGTAATTTCAATAAAATGCGAAGAATCTGGAACGCCTGTTTGCATTTTTGAAAAAGATGTGTTATAATGGTTCCAAATCGTCTGGGGATGGTTCAAAGCGCCCCAGGATAGGAGGCTTTCCTATGCCGGAGCTCACCCACATGCAGCAGAAAATATACAACTACATTGCCGCCTGCGTACAGCAGCAGGGCTATCCCCCTTCCGTGCGGGAGATTGGCGACGCGGTGGGACTGCGGTCTCCCTCCACCGTCCACTTCCACCTCAAGCACCTGGAGGAAGCCGGGGTCATCACCAAGGGAGCCGGCAAGGGCCGGGCCCTGGCTCTGACGGAGCCCCCCGTCCCCAAAAACCAGGTGCCCGTCCTGGGCAATGTGGCCGCGGGCAATCCCATTCTGGCGGAGGAGTGCATTGAGGACTATCTTCCCTTCGACGCCGGCGGACGGGACGAGGAATATTTCGCCCTGCGGGTCCGGGGAGAATCCATGCTCAACGCCGGCATCCTGCCCGGCGATCTGGTGGTGGTCCACCGGCAGTCCAGCGCCCGCCACGGGGATATCGTGGTGGCCCTTCTGGAGGACGAGGCCACGGTAAAACGCCTCTCTCTCCGAAACGGTCAGGTCTGGCTGATGCCGGAAAACGACGACTACTCCCCCATCGACGGCACCTATGCCCGGATTCTGGGGAAGGTGGAGGCAGTGACCCGGTATTACTGAGGCGGCAGGCCCCGCGTCCTCAGCCGCCGGACGGCTTTTGTCTGTCCCCCTCCAGTCCTCTGAAATCAGCTGGAATTCCGGTTCTCTTCCTCTCCCTTCCCGGCAGCAGAAAAGCCCTGGAGATGCTTCATCTCCAGGGCTTTCTTCCCGCGCCTCTCAGGCGTAGGTGTCAATATACTGCCCCTTGGGCAATTCTTCCAGCATCCGCACCATTTCCTGGCCCGCCAGCTCCGCCGTGTCCATGACCTTCTTGGTCACCGCGGTGGAGTACTGCACCTGAAACTCCGCGGCCTTCATGCTCATCGCCATGCTGGCAATGGAATCCATCACAAAGCAACTCTCCTTTCTGCCCGAATCAGGCGTTTCCATCAGGCGGCTTCCGCTCCGGAATGCCGCCCAGCAGCCCCAGCAGCTCCGCCGGGGCCGCTTCCTCCGCTGCGGAATCCCGGTTGGCCGCCGTGGCGTCCAACAGCTCGCTCCGCAGAATGGGGATTTCCTGAGGCGCGGAGATGGCAAGACGGACCCGGCCCCCTTCCACGGAGACCACGGAAATGGATATCTCCTCGCCAATCACCACGGACTCGCCGGGCTTTCGCTGCAAAATCAGCAAGGTACGGCCCCCTCCCCGCTGCCAAATTCCGATAGGGGGTGCCGCATTTCGTACTGCTCCATAATGACCTGCCGGGCCACTCGGGTCTCAGGGTGGACAACCAGGGGACAGCGGAGATTGACCGTGCTGTTGGAAACAGGCTTCTTCACCGCGCAGAGCACGTAAAAGCCCAGCTCTCCCGCGTCGGCCACGCCGAACTGCTGAAGCTCCGGCTTGCGGAGCACCGGCGCATAGTCCGGCTTCAGGGCAAAGGGGTCCAGCACGATGAAGGCCAGGGCAGGCGTCGCCGTGCTCTGGAGACAGAGCATGTTTCCGTGGCTCCCGTCAAAGGGCAGAAGGAGAAAGCTGTGCTCCTCCTCAAAGCCGAACATGCCCGCCGGAAAGGTAAGGGTCTCGTCGGCCTCATATTCAATCTCGCCGAAATATTTGGTCTGGAGCTTCAATGGGAACCTCCTGTCACGCCTGCACGTCTACAGGCTCATAGTCGGGATCGGCGGAAGGCGGCACATACAGCGGCCCGCCGATATACTTGATGATAACCTCCGGCTTCTGCTTGACGGAAATCTCAATGTCGCCGGGGGTAAACTCAAACTTGGCCTGGCTGACCCGCCAGTCGAAATTCAGCTTATCCATCTCATAGCGGATGTTCATCTCGCCGGGGTCCCAGGTAATCTCCGGGCCCTCCTTGGGGATGAAGTCCATGGCCGGCTGGCTGAACATCTGGGTGCTGATGGCAGTCTTGGCAAGCTGGGCCTGCACATCCTCGCCTATCTGGGCTTTCAAATAGAGCTCTCCCTCCTGGGCATAAGTGGCAGTGGCCGTGTAGGCGGCCTGCCGGCCTTCCTGTGCGTTCTTCTGGACGCTCTGGGCGGGAGTGGGCATTATGGAGCTGCGCATCTCAAACGTGTCCATATTCAGCTGAATCGGCCGGCTCTTGATGCTCAGTCCGCCCCGGTCCCGGGAAATTTCCAGCTCGGCGGATGCCTGTACGTGCTTCAGCTGCGCACGGGACGTCTTCATTTCAATTTCGATCGGGACTCTCGTAATTTCAATCAGTTGTTCCATAAATCATAGCGCTCTCCTTCCATCTGAATTTCCAATTCGCGGATTCTCTATCTATATCTGTATTCCCGGACCTTACAGGTTCATATAATCCATCAGGCTCTGGGACAAAATACTGTTGCCCACCTTCAGTGCGGTGTCATAGCAGTATTTGGCATACATGTAGTCCTCAATGGCGGCGGCGGGATCAACATCCTCCAGAGCCAGGAACTGCTCGTTCAGGGTCTTGGCATTGTTGGTCAGCAGCTCGCCGTTGTCCCTGAGGAAACCGCTCTGGGCGTCCAGCTCGTCATAGCGCTGCTTGGCCAGGCTGGCGCTGTCCTCGAACTGCTGGGCCAGGGCATACGCCCGGGCCTTATCCTCGTCGCTGGCCCAGGCGCCGCTGTCAGGGTCGCAGCGCAGCAGAATCTGTCCGAATTCCTCCATGACGGAAACCACGTTGTTGGGCATATCGTCAAAGGTCCACTCCTTGCCGTCCACCTTGACGGTCTTGGACGTGGTGCCGGTGCCGCCCAGGTAGTAAACCCCCTGAAGGGCCTCGTTGAACACGCTGGACTCCACAATTTCGCCTTCCCGCTCCTGGAAGCCCAGGCCCAGGTCGATGAATTTTTTCTCATCGTTGAGATAGTAGTTCAGCTTTTCATTGTCGTTGGAATCCACCGGGACGCCGCGGTAGCACAGCTTCCGGCCGGCCTCGCTCTCCTCGCTGGTGGGGGTGCCGTCGGCCTTCAGGTATTGCTTGGAGCTGTTTTCATCATAGTCCGGGTTCTCCTGGGGGACCTGCTCCGCCTTGGAGGCCTTGCCGGTGCCGTAGCCGTCGGCCTTCAAATACTGGCCGTAGCGTTTGTCCTGATAGACCGCCACATCCACCGTCGTACCGTTCGCGGCGGCGTCCGCCTCCATCTGCTGGACCTCTTTCATGTATTCCTCGTCATAGTTGGGGTTCTCCTTGGGTCCCAGGGCGGCCAGAGCCGGGTCGTTGGTGAACAGGGCCCCGTTCTGCGCCTCCTGAGAGGCCGGGTCGATCATATACTTGAAAGCGCCCGCGTGTTCGGCATTGGTCGGATCCGCCTTGGCGGGGTCGATATAGTCGGGGTTCTTGGCCGGCTTCCAGGTGAAGGGCACATTCAGGGTATCCGCCCCGGAGAAGACGAAGTTCTCTCCGTACCGGCCGTTCATGCTCTGAATCACGCCGTCCGCCTTGGAGACCAGAGTCTGCCCCAGGGCGTTGCGCCCGGAGGCAATGGGGTCGTTGAGGGCCTCCAGAATGCTGCCGAAGCCGGTGTCGGGCTTCACGGTGTCGATCATCTCGGAAACACCGTCCAGGGTCTTCCATGCCTGCTGATACTTGCTGTATACCGATTCGTTCAGCGTCAGCTGGCTGCTGGCCCGCAGATAGGACCGGCGAAGCTGGAAGCAGCGGGCGGCAGCGGCGGGGTCCTCGGCAAAGGAATTGAAATTGCGCTGGGTCTCAATCTTGGTCATGGCCTGGCTCATGGTCCAGCCGGAGCGGTTCAAATTGTAGCGGTAGTTCTTCAGATTGCCTACCGTTGTCATACGCGGAATCATGTCTGCGTTCCCCCTTTATCAAGTCGTTACGCCGGTGTTGTTGATGAGTTTATCCAGGACGGTGTCTATGGTGGTCATCAAGCGGCAGGCGGCGTTATAGGATTTGGCATACATCATCAGGTTCATGGCCTCGTCGTTGAAGTCCACGGAGGATACACTGTCCCGGTTGGTGTCAATCTGGAGTGTGGACTTGTAGGAGGTGGTCAGAGAATTATTGGTCACATCCTGGTCATTGCCCAGAATTCCGCCCATATTCTCCCACATCTCACTGAAGGTTCCGTTGAACATCGAGTCGCCGGTGGCGTCCCGGGTGGAGAAGAGGTCGCTGGGCACATAGTCCATCTTCGTGTGGAACAGGTTCTGCATGTGGAGAATGTTCTTGCTGTCTCCGGAGGCGGGCTCCGACTCGCCGGGGCCGCACTCAAAGGAGCGGATGATGGAGACTGCGTTCTTGGACCAGCTGTTCGAAATACTGATATTTCCTGCTGTAATATTGGTGGTGTCGTCTCCGTTATTGTGGTTGCTGATCAGGACGCCTCCTTCAAAGATGCCCATTGTGATGGGGTTGCCATCCTCGTCGGTATAGGGCACCTCTTCCATGATCGGAGCGTTGGTCACCGGGTCAAACATCAGATTTCCGTCCTGATCGGTCTTCTGGACCTGGTGGGTCTGAGGCTGGCTGAGGTAGGCCTTCACGGCCTCGCTTCCGGTTTTGCCGGTGGCCTCCAGGGCGGTTTTGACCTCATCGGGAAGGGCGTCCCAGACCTCCGGTTTATCCCACTTGGTATCCTTGTTCAGCTTATATTCGCCCATGACGGCATTTCCGTCGTCGTCCACCATCAGGTTTCCGTTTTCATCCCGCTTCTGGTAGGGAATACTCACAGGCATGCCGATGACCCGGCCCGTGTCCTCGTCTACCATGGGCTCGCCGTCCTCGCCCATCACCAGGCCGATATAGTTCCCCTCGTTGTCATACCGGTAGCCCTGGTTGGCCCCGTTGATGGCATTGGCCAGCTGATTGGCCAGCAGGTCCAGGCTCTTCTGGAAATAGGGGATGCCGCGCTTGCTGCGGGCCTTTTCGTCGCAGGAGAGGGCGTCCTCATTTGTTCCGTCAATGATGCTGGTGTCCATGAACTCGCCCTTTTCGGTGAGGAGCTCCCGATCCGCCTGGAGTGCGCCGTGAAGGTCGTTGTCATCCAGGTGGACAGGCGTGGACAGCACCTGCACGTATTCATACTTGGTGTAGATGGGATCGCCGTTTTCGTCCTTGCCGGACTCCCGGTAGGAGACGATATGCATGTTCCCGGTGTCCGGGTCCCGGTTTTTAATGGTCTTTCCCAGGTTGTCAATGGCCTCCTGATAGGCGGCGGCGTCTCCGTCCTTCCGCAGCTCAATGGGCGTCTGCTTTTCGGTGATGTAGTGAAGATAGCCCTTGCGGTCCCGCAGCTCGGAAACCGTCATGTTGAAATTGGGATTGTTGACCAGCTTGGCTTCCGACTCGTCGGCGGTGGGCTGGCCCTTTCCGTTCAGATAGGGCTTGTAGTCCGGGTTGGGCTTATAGATGATGGGGGAATCGTCTTCCACATGGGTGGGATTTCCCTTGGCGTCCAGATACCAGGGATTCGCCTCGCTGTTCGGCTGGGTAAGGTCCGCGTCGGGATTCATCGTCCGGGAGAGCGCCTCTGCGTCCTCCGGGAACATGGCGGGCTTGCCGTCGGCCCCCAGATAGGGCCAGGTGGTGGTATCCTTGGGGTCCAGCTCCCGCTTCTGGGCCACCTGGTCAATGGAAATCTGAGCGGCATAGACGCCGTCAATCAGGGTGGCGGTATCCGTCACGGAAGTGGGGTCCGGGTTGGCGTCGTCCAATTTAATGGTGATTTTCTCAACCTCCTGGCCGGGGCAGATCTCCTCCATACTGTAGGTCACGTTGATCTTTATATAGCCGGAGAGCTCGTCAATCAGCACGTTCCGCTGGTCCCGGAGCTCCAGGGCGTTGTCATCGTGGATGTCGCACTTGCGAATCTCCTCGTTCAGCTCCCGGATGCCGGTCAGAAGCCCGTTGACCTTCTCCACCTTCTCCTCCAGGCCTTTCACCGTGTTGTTATACAGCTCTTCAAGCTTTCCGGCGTAGTCGTTGAAGCGCTCCACCACCTTCTGAACGGCGGCCTTGACCTGCCGGTCAAACTCGGCGTGGCCGGTCTCGGTGGTCAGGTTGCCCAGGGCCTTGCGAATCTCCTCCAGACCGGCGCCCAGAATGCCGAAGTCGTCGCCCTCGGTCTGCTCGCCCTTGCCCACCTCGTCCAGAATGCTGGCAATCTGCTGGAGGCCGCTCAGCTTGGCATCCATGTAGCCCACATCGGCGTTGGAGCTGCGGAAGCGGATATCCAGATAGGGGTCCCGCAGCTGGGAGACGCCGGTGCACAGCACGCCCTGTCCGGTGCGGACGTCGGCGGCGTTGGCATAGCGGTCGCTTCCGCCCACGTGGAGGCTGGTCTGATCCAGCCGCTGGCGGGTATAGCCCAGCGTGTTGATGTTGGAAATGTTATTTCCCGTGATGCTCAGGCCGGTCTGGGCGGCGTAAATCGCCAGGCGCGCCTGGGTAAAGGAACCAAAAGTGCCAATGGCCATATCAAAAAACTCCTTTTGTCATCTCACCCGGAGCCCAGCTCAGGCCCGGAAATCTGTTTTCATGGACGGGGGCAGCTGTACGCCCGGCCCCCGGTAGCCCGGCCCCTGGGAGGCCGGCCTGACGCCCATGGCGGCAATGGTGCTCTCCACCTCCCGGAGATTCTTCTCCAGAAGCTCCCGGGCCGTCCGGGAATGCTCCTCATAGACGCGGTAGCGCTCCTGAAGGGCGGAGACGGCCTGCCGGATTTCCTCCCGCAGGGCGGGGGGACAGCGGTCCGGCACCCTGGACAGGGGCACGTTCCGGAGCCCCAGGCCGTCCAGCAGCTTTTCTCTGGTCTGTTCCAGACCCCGGAAAAAGAGGGCCTGGGCCTGTTCCTGCCGGAGCACCTCGTCCAGGGCCACCAGATCGTCCTGCTCCACGGCGGCCCTTTTCTGGTCCGCCAGGTCCGTCAGAGTCTCCAGGCCCTGACGCAGGTTTCCCAGAAAGGTCAGGTAGGAACGGAATTGTTCATCCATCGTTTAATCCTCCGTCAGAAGCATCATCCGGCCGGCGATGGCCATGGGGTCCGGGGCATATTCCCCGGCAGACACGGCCCGGCGGAGCTCCTGAATGTCGCCGGTGGTGGTGGCGGTCCGCACCTCGTGGGACAGTCGGCTGACCAGCTCCATCTGGAAGCCGCTCTTTCCCGCGGGACGCGGAGAAAACGCCGCCGAATCATAGTTGGGTTCCACAGTGGTCCGGGCGGCAGCGCCGCGCTTTTGTGGAGTGTAGTAAGTCTTGGGCCGGGAAACAGAGGAAATGGGCCCGGAACCGGAAGAAGTCAGCATACAATCTCACATCCTTTACCGCAAATATCCGCAGTCAGCTTGAAATCTATTCATTATTCTTATCGGCCACAGGGGAAAAAAGTTAAGAATCCCCGGAGAAAATTCTTCCTGTCCCCCGGTCCGCCGCCGCCGGACGCCCCACAGCCGGGGGAAAAGGGCGCAAAAAAAGAGGCGCAAAAAAAGAGGCGCAAAAAAAGAGGCGCAAAAAAAAGAGGCGCAAAAAACCCGCTCCGGACGGAGCGGGTTTTTTGCACGGCGTCCGACAGGCGTTATCCCAGGGTCTTCAGATGGCGGAGCAGAACGTTGGCCACATTCTCGCAGCTGGCCTGGATGCAGACGGCCCCGATATCGTGGGCCACCGCAGGCATGCCGTAAACCACGCTGGATTCCTTATCCTGGCCGATGGTATACGCGCCCTTTTTCCGCATGGCGAGAAGGCCCGCCGCGCCGTCCTGGCCCATGCCGGTCATGATGATGCCCACCATCTTGCAGCGGACCACCTCGGACATGGACTGGAACATGGCGTCCACCGACGGGCGGTGTCCGCTGACCTTCTCCCCGGGCACGCAGGAAACGGTATACCGCTCCCCGATGCGCACCACCCGGCACTGAAGGTCCGCCGGAGCCACCAGGGCCAGCCCGCGGTGGAGCTCGTCGCCGTTTTTGGCCTCCCGGACCTCCATCTTGCACAGGCGGTTCAGCCGCTCGGCATACATCTGGGTGAAGCCCTTGGGCATGTGCTGGACAATCACCATGGCGGGGATATCCGCCGGAAGGCGCTTCATGACCTCCAGGGTCGCCTCCGTTCCTCCGGTGGAGGCCCCCAGACCCACAATCACACGGTCCAGGGCCGAGGAGGCCCCCAGCGCCGCCGGAGCGGCCAGAGGCTGCCTGGCAGCCTGAACGCCGGGCGCCGCCGCCCGGACCCGGGCCATGGAGGCAATGATGACCTTCTGGCTCAGGGCCGTGACAAAGACGTCCTTATTGTCCTGGGGCTCCGGCTTGCGGACAAAGTCCACCGCGCCGGCGGACAGCGCATCAAAGATTTTCAGATTCAGCGAGGACACCAGAATCATCGGAATGGGGTTGGTGGGGATATAGGATTTCAAAAAATCAATGCCGTTTTGGCCCGGCATCTCCACATCCATGGTGACGACATCGGGCTTCAGCGTGGATATCTTCAGTTTTGCATCCAGGGTGTTAATGGCATATCCGACCACCTCGATCCTGGGGTGGGCGGACAGCCCCTTGATGATGAGGCTGCGGGCCAGAGCGGAGTCATCCACCACCAGGACGCGGATCGTCTTTCCAGTTACCACAACAGGAAAGCACCTCCTTTGGACTGGTTATTTTTGGAATGTCGCGGTAGCCAGCCGGCGGTAGGGGGCGTTCTGGCTCAGGTTCTCCGAGGCGCTGATCAGCAGATAACCGCCGGGAACCGTCGCGTCATAGAACCGCCGCACAAGTGCGTCCTTAGTGGGCTGGTCAAAGTAAATCATCACGTTCCGGCAGAAGATGACGTCGAACTTCCGGCGGAAGCGGATGGGGTCCATCAGGTTGAAGGTCTGGAAAATCACGTTGTTCCGCACGGCGGGGGTCACGGTGTAGGTGCCGTCCTTGTTGGCGGTGAAGTACTTCCGTTTCCACTCCTGGGGGATGGTATCCGGCAGGGAGTACACCCCCCGCTTGGCGCTGGCCAGGGCCTGGGCGGAGATATCCGAGGCAAGAATGCGGGTGTCCCACTGATTGGCCTGGGCCCCCAGGTAGTCGTAGAGGAACATGGTAATGTTATAGGGCTCCTCTCCGCTGGAGCACCCGGCGCTCCAGATGGAGAGGCATTTGTCCTTCTGATGGCGGCGGACCAGCTCCGGGATGATATTCTGGCAGAAATAATCCAGGTGCTCCTTCTCCCGCATAAAGAAGGTGTAGTTGGTGGTCAGCTTGTTCAGGACCAAAATGATATCGTCGTTTTCCTTCTTTTCCAGCACATGGCTGACAAAGTCGGAAAAATTCCGATAGCCCAGCTTCCGGATGGCCGGGGACAGCCGACCGGTAATCAGCTGCTTCTTCTGGGTCAGGTCGATGCCGTAGGTGCTCTGTATGAACGACACCAGACGCTTGAAATCCGCGTCGGAGATTGTCATGGGGGCGAAGCCGCTCCCGGTCCCTTGTTTGTTTTCCATTGTGTTTGCCTCGTCTCCTGTTTTTTCAGGGCTCCAGCAGCTGTTCACAATCCAGCACCAGCATGGTGCCGCTGCCGTCAGGCAGCGTGCACATGCCGGAAACCAGCTTCTGAGCGCTCCGGGAGGGAATGGGCACAATGCTGTCCTTGGGAATGTCGATCATCGACTCCACAGAATCCACCAGAATGCCGATCTGAGTCTCGTTGTAGTTCAGAACCACCAGGAGGCTCTCTCCGTCCTCCAGGGGGAGCTTGCCCAGGCGCTGCCGGATGTCCATGATGGGGATGATCTGTCCCCGCATGTTGAAGATGCCCCGGATATAGTCCGGCATCATGGGCAGATAGGTCACGGTGTGGTGGTTCAGAATCTCTACCACATATTCCGCGTCCAGGCCCAGTTTCAGGTTATCTGTCACAAAAATGAGATGCTTGCGGCTCTCAATGACCTCTTCCTCCTGAGGTGCGGTCTCGTCGTATTCACTGCTGATCTGAAACAGCGCCTCTTCCTGTACAGCCTTCATCGTTTCATCCTCCCTCCGCGCTCTCAGACGCCGTGGGCCGCCGCGTAGAGGCCGCCCGCGTCCAGAATGATGCTGATATTGCCGTCTCCCAGGATGCTGCATCCTGTAATTCCGTAATTCTTGATGTCAAAATTGTTCACATATGTGGGGAAGGGCTTGACAACGATCTGCTGCTCGCCCAGAAGCTCGTCGACAAACAGGCAGTAGGAGCAGTCCCCGGACTCCAGCCACAGCAGAATGCCGTCCTCAATCTCCTCGGCGCCGCCGGGGAGATTGTAGAACTCCCGGGCCCGGATGACGGGATAGTAATTGTCCATGACCTTGACCATCTCTCCGTTGACCGAGTCGTGGAGGATGTCTTTGGAGGTCATTTTCATGCTGGAGCAGATATTGTTGATGGGGATGGTGAAGATGGAGTCCCCTACAGAGACCTCCATGCCGTCCATGATGGACATGGTCAGGGGGATGCGCATGGTGGTGGTCATGCCCCGGCCCTGCTCGCTGGTGATGCTGACGGTGCCGCCCAGGCTCTCCACGCCGCTCTTCACCACGTCCATGCCCACGCCGCGGCCGGAGAACTCCGTCACTTCCTTGTTGGTGGAGAAGCCCGGAGCCATGAGGAAGTTCAGGATTTCCTTATGAGAATATTCCACATCCGGAGAGGCGATGCCGTTTTTGATGGCCTTTTTCAGTACGGCCTCGTCATTGACGCCGGCTCCGTCGTCGGAAATCTGGATGATGACCTCGCTGCCGGTGTCCTGGGCGGAGAGAACCACCTCGCCCACCGGGTCCTTGCCGGCGGCAATCCGCTCCTCCGCCGTCTCCTCAATGCCGTGGTCCATGGCGTTGCGGACCATGTGCATGATGGGGTCCCCGATGGAGTCCACGATGGTTTTGTCCACCTCGGTGTCCTCTCCGATCAGGGTGAGCTTGGCCTGTTTGTTCAGCTTCTTGCACATATCCCGGACGATGCGGTTCATCTTCTGGAAGGTGTTGGACACCGGCACCATCCGCAGGGACATGGACACGTCCTGAAGCTCGTCGGTGAGCTTGCGCAGCTCCCGGGCGGACTTGTGGAAGGCGTCCAGATTCAGACCCTTCAGGTCCGGGGAGGAGGTGACCATGGCCTCGGTAATGACAATCTCGCCCACCACGGCGGAAAGCTGGTCCAGCTTGCTCAGGTTCACGCTGATGAGGCTCTCCTTCTGGTGCTGCTGTCCGCCGGCGGCCTGAACCGCGGGAGCGGGAGGAGCGGCCTTGGGCGCGGGGGCCGCGGCGGCCTCCGGCGCGGGGGCGGGTTCCTCCTCCTCCTCCACAGGGGGGGCGGGCACATAGTCGTGGGGCTGATAGGACCGGACGGAGCCGGCGGAGCGCACCTCGGGAATGGCCTTCTCCCGGTCCGCCGCATTTTTGAACATCAGCAGGAAGCCG